>Ga0209755_10000026_pt1 | contig 243603 bp, 221 predicted proteins | sample TergutCo191P1_FD_187301 | JGI IMG/M metagenome (GOLD analysis project Ga0209755, IMG submission 187301) | Cornitermes sp. P1 segment gut microbial communities from Petit-Saut dam, French Guiana - Co191P1 (SPAdes) (version 2) | ecosystem: Host-associated > Arthropoda: Insects > Digestive...
CTGCCTCAATCACTGTACGTTAAGGGACACACAAAAGTTTCGTTTGTACTTATGGCTTCCGTGTTTTCTTTGGCGGCTATCAAGTATCTACAATTCCTAGTTTGTTGAGAGTTTTGCATGAGGCTCTCAAATCATGTTTTTTTATTTTTTACTCTGAAAGGTTCTCATTACATTTCAAAAATAGTATATATTAAAAACTAAAGGAGTAAATTAATATAAAATTCATAAATGCGCATGTTTCTTTTTGGTACAATAGCTTTTCTTATATATTTTGGCGCCTGTTTTTACACAGGAAAGCGCCTTCTCGATCTTGTCCGCTTTTTTTATCCGAACATAAAGGCTTTATTGTTTTATCTTCCTTATGCTTTTTTGTGCCTTTGCTTTGTTTTGACCAATTTTTTCAGGTATAACCTGCATTTTTTGCGTCTTGCGGGCTCATTATGGATGACGATACTTCTGTATTTTCTGATGCTGCTGGCTGTGTCGGAAGCTGTCAGATTGTGTTTATTTCTTGCGGGAGAAAAAATCCCAAATTTTAATCTTTACACTGCCGGAACAGCCCTTATAATTTGCGTCCTTTTTAATATCTACGGAATAATAAACGCGCATTCGGTAAAAACAGTTGATTATAATCTGACATTGCGGGGTACAGGCAGTGATATGCGTATAGTCCTTGTTTCCGATACGCATATCGGCTCAAATATAGGCAAATCTCATATTAAACGGATTGCGGATAAAATAAACCGGGCGCAGGGCGATATTGTACTCATCGCGGGAGATTTATTTGACGGAAATATTGATTATATAAAGGACTTGGAAGGTCTTATTTCCGTTTTAAGGACAATTAACGCCCCTTTAGGCGTATATGCCTGCCTTGGCAATCATGATGTCGACATGGTGAGTTTTTCAGGAAGCAAAACGGAGCGAATCGAAGAAATAATAAAAAGGGCAGGTTTTGTTCTTTTACAGGATGAAGTGCATAAAATACGGGATAACCTTTACCTGGCAGGGAGAAGGGATGCGCGTCCAATCGGGATGAACGCAGAACGCAAACCCGCAGGTGAGCTTTTGTCAAGTCTTGCTGGGACAATTATTGTCCTTGATCATCAGCCGACAGAGTTCAGTCAAATTGAAAAAGCCGGCGCGGATTTGCTTCTTTGTGGTCACACGCACAGAGGGCAGCTCTTTCCTTCGACTTTAATTACCAGGGAAATTTTTAAGAGAGCGGGTTCTGTTTATTACGGATATTGGCAGGGACAGACAATGCAGGCTGTAGTTACATCCGGAGCCGGATTTTGGGGTCCTCCTGTCAGAATAGGCACCAACAGCGAAGTAGTTGTTATAAATGTGAATTTTACTCCATAATGTTAAATAGAGTTAAATAAAGTTGATAAAAAAAGGAGGAATTATGCAATATCTTAATTTTGATAAAACTGCTGTATTCAAGAAGCTGTCGGAGTACGCGGCAAAAACCTTTGATTTAAAAAATAAACTAAACGCGGACAGGGTAGGGAAGTGTGTTACAGCTATGGCATCCGGTCTTAAATTTTCCTGGGCGGCAAAAGCAGTTGATGATGAATGCGTAAAACTATTGCAGGAACTTGCGGATGAACAGGAATTGATTGTTAAATATAAAGCTCTTTTAAACGGTGAAGTTATGAACACAGGAGAGAACCGCAAGGTACTTCATCATCTTTTAAGGGGAGAGCTGGGGCAGCCTGTTATTGAAAACGGAAAAAATATCGGAGACTTTTACAGGAAAGAGCTTTCACGGTTTTGTGATTTTGCCTGCGCTGTTCATGAAGGTAAATTCAAAGGTTCAACAGGCAAAGCTTTCACTACGGCAGTACAAATCGGCATAGGCGGCTCTGATCTTGGACCAAGGGCGATGTATCTGGCTCTGGATAACTGGGCGGAAGCGGAAGGCAAAAAACGCCTTAACGCTTTTTTTATTTCCAATGTTGACCCGGATGACGCGTCAAAAGTAATCTCCTCATGCCGGCTTGACAGCTGTCTTTTTATCCTTGTTTCAAAAAGCGGCACAACTCAGGAGACGCTTGCCAATGAACTTTTTGTCAAAGACAAGCTTGTAAAGGCAGGACTTGATCCCAGCAAACACATGATAGCTGTCACAAGCGAAACAAGCCCTCTTGCACGTAATAGCGCCTATCTTGATTCTTTTTATATAGACGACTATGTAGGAGGACGTTATTCGTCATCATCAGCTGTCGGCGGCTGTGTTCTCTCTCTTGCTTTCGGTCCTGAAACATTTAAGGAATTTTTAAATGGAGCCAAAGAAGCGGATAAAACGGCTTTAGAATCTGATATTCTAAAAAACGCAGCTCTTCTTGACGCTCTTTCGGGCGTTTGGGAGCGTAATTTTTTAAACTATCCTTCTACCGCGGTTTTACCATACAGCCAGGGACTGTCGCGTTTTCCTGCTCACTTGCAGCAGATGGATATGGAATCAAACGGCAAGCGCGTAAACCGTTCCGGTCAAAGTATAAATTACAGTACAGGTCCTGTTATTTTCGGAGAGCCCGGAACAAACGGGCAGCATTCGTTTTATCAGCTTCTGCATCAGGGAACGTCTGTTATTCCGCTTCAGTTTATAGGTTTTACGGAAAGCCAGCGCGGAGATGATGTAAAGGTCGATAATTCTGAAAGCCAGACAAAACTTGCGGCAAATCTTGCGGCTCAAATTGTCGCTTTTGCAAAAGGACAGGACAATACAGATAAAAACAAGGAATTCCCCGGAGGGCGCCCTTCAAGCCTGATTTACGGAAAACGGCTGACTCCTTCAGTTCTTGGAACCCTTCTTGCCCACTATGAGAATAAGGTAATGTTTCAGGGGTTTATATGGAATGTCAACAGTTTTGATCAGGAAGGCGTACAGCTTGGGAAAATACTTACTAAAAAAGTGCTTTCAGGACATTACGGCGACAGCGCTCTTGAAGCGTACAGTAAAATCCTTGGAATAAGCGGTTAAGTTACAGTTCCTGATTGCATAATTCGACCATAAAATTTACTGCCTGATCAAAAAACTGAGGCGTAAGCCGGTCTATAGTATCCGCCGGAGTATTCATGTTTTTCCATGTTACGGGAAGATGGCGTTTCTCCGGTGAATTTTTAATCCCTCCCGATACGATCAAATCTGTAAATTCAGGACGGCTGCGGAGGAGAGCTTCATATTTAGAAGCGTCCTCAGAAGGAAGAATCGTAATTGTTTGAGCCGCAAAACCCGCGCGCAAAAAGCCCATGTCGTCGCAGAAAGGAATTGGAGCCAGCAGTACTTTTTCAAGATTCAGAAAGTGCGCGGTTTTTAATGCGTGATATCTTAGATTTTGCATATCGGTTTTTATTTTCTGTATGCCGGGGCTGTCGGTTTTTTCCAGAATGGAATCCGCCATATTGGATAAAACAAAAGTATCTCCTGTGCCGCATGTATCAAAATTATAAATTTTAGCTTTTTCAAGCCCGAATGTTTTTATTTTTTGAGCAAGAGTAAATGACCCCTGCATTTTAAAACTTTCTCCTGAAGTAATTTCCTCTTTGTCGGTAAAAACAATAATCCAGTTATCAAAATTCCTCTGAGCCAATAAAGTCGCCGCGCGCAGCAGGTGAAAAACCGCAACTCCGTTGTCATTTGCGCCGGGGCTTCCTTCTACGCGATCATAATGCGCTACAAACATATAAGGGCTTTCGCCCATTGCCGGTAAAGCGCTTCCTACAGGGCGCGGCAGTTTTTTTCCAGGAGGAAAAATAAAAAAATGGCGGTTTCCGGCAACGGTAAGAACCATGAAGTTAAGACCAAGCTTTTCTATTGTTTGCAATAATGTTTTATGTCTGTCCACTTTTATCGCGATGAAATAGGAAAAGCGATCATAAGGACTCGATTTTAACCAGGATTCTGAAACAGGTTTCATAATTATATCTCTTTTGCCATGAAAAAATTGGAAGGAACAACAAGTTCCTGCTGCGCGTTAATTATATCAAGTTCAACAGGGAAACCGCTTTGGGAAAAATCTGCTCTTTTATAGCTTGATTCAAGAATTCCAAAAACGGACGCGGCGCATAATTCAAGGGTTTTTTTTAAGTTCCGCGTTTCAAGATACCGAGCAAGAAAAACAGAAGATGTAATATCCCCTGTGCCAGCCGCTCCGTTTCCCAGCGGCAGTTCCGGCGTTGTGATTATATACATATTTTTTTTATCGGATGCAATCATACTGAGCTCATTTATTTTTTCCCTGAAACTTGTTACAAGCACAATGGAAGGTCCCATTTCATGCAGAATGTTTACGGCTTTTACTGCGTCATCTAAATTTTTTATGCCGGTTTCTGTCAGTGTTTCAAGTTCAAACTGATTGGGGCTTACAATGTCAGCTAATGGGACAAGCTTTTCCCTAAAAACGGAAGGAATGTCAGGTTTAACGTAAAAACCGCGGCCGGCATCTCCCATTACAGGATCGCAAGTATATACTGCCTGAGGATTTGCAGAGCGCGTTTTTTTTACTGTATCAATAATTACAGAGCCGATATCAGCGTCTCCAAGGTATCCTGAAAGCACAGCTTCGCACCGGATCAAAGCCCCCCTTTCTTCAATGCCTGAGACAAGTTCCGAAACAAGATTAGCTCCAAGCGCTTTACCTTTCCATGCGCCGTAACCTGTATGGTTTGAAAATTCAACCGTATTTACCGCCCAAACCTCCCTGCCAAGCCTTTGGAGAGGGAAAACAGCAGCTGTATTTCCCGCATATCCAAAAACAACATGGGATTGAATTGATAAAACCGCCATATTAAATCCTTAAGATGTAAATTGAAATAAAATTCACTTGCCGCTGAATAATCTGAAAAATCTGCCTGAAAGCATCGCCAGAAATCTTAAAAATCTTCCTTTGTCCTGCCCGTACTTTTTTGAAAAATCTCCTGCCGCCTGCGCAAGGGAATATGTTCCGTATTTTTTTTTAAGAAAATCCCAGTGTTTAATAATCCATACATAAAGATCAGCTTCCGTTCTTCCCGGAAAATTAACCAAAAGCCACTGCTCCCTGATTATTGCTATTACCGGATTATACACATTGTTATACCATGAAACAAGAGCGTCACTTATAGGAATTTCTTCTTCTTTTGTTTCGTTAAGATAATATTTATGAACAAGAATATGATTGTATATTACATCATAGCGTCCGGGAGAGCTGAAGTTTAAATCATTATAACCTGTAAGCTCTCCGAAGGAAGTTTTTTCGTAAAAAATAATTTTCTCGTAAGCGACAAGCGCTTCACGTAGTTCATCTGTTGTCATGGAAGGTTTTATGTTTATTTCTGTCGTCAGGCTTGTTACAACGGCGTCAATAAACTCAACATCCTGCATCTTTGCGACAGACACGCGGTGATTTCCGTCCCGTACAAAATACACTCCGCCGATTTCATAAAGCGAGATAGGCGGAAGAATAATATCCTTGATATGGGCTTCATCTACCCTTTGCCAGCGCTGGCGCAGATGTTCTTTTTTTGGCAGAAAAAATTTATTAAAATCGTGGTAACGACCTTCGCTGCCTGCAACAAGTTTTATCGGAACTGTCTGGCTTCCCCTGTATACTTCGTTTTTCGGCTTTAATATATCCTTAACATCGTTAAAAGAAAGAAGCCTGTCCCTGTCGGTATTCAGGAAATTCTGTATTTGCGAAAGGATCGCCCTGCCTCTGGCGCGGGTAAAATCCTCGTAGGCTTGCTGGGTTACGCTGTCATAACTCATTATTGGTCTCCAAAATTTAAAACATAATGACTGTAAGCATTTACAACTGTTGTATTTTTCCACTTTGTGCAGCGGATATCGGATAAATCATATAAATGTACATGTCCGTGAACAAGATACAGCGGTTTAAATGTTTGCATAAACCACAGGAAGGTTTTAAAACCGCAGTGACACCTGTCTTTTCTGTCGTGAATGCCCTTCGGAGGCGCGTGGGTCAAAAGCAAATCAATAAATCTGCCGTGAATGATTCTATTCCATAAAAGACGGGGTATTATTTTTATAATTTCAATGAACATCTGAAAATCGGAAAATTGATTAATTCCGTTATTGTACTGCATACAGCCGCCAAACCCCGCGATTATTAATTTTTTATCCGTTTTTTTTACCCTTGAGCCGAGATGAACAGCTCCGCAGCCCAGATATTCATTATTATATTCAACAAAGGGCGTATTCCATAAATTCCTGTAATGTTTCAGCTCTTCTGTTTGGTGATTCCCGAAGACAAAATAAAGCGGTTTATTAAGGCTGGAGATGATATAATCAAGGTAATCCATTGGAAGATCCCCGGCTGACAGGATTAAATCGACATCGGTAAAGCGCTCCTTTATCTGCGGGGAATAGACCAGCGGATCAACAATGTCGGAAATACAGAGTATTTTCAATGCGAAAGTCCTTTTTGTCGATAATAATACAGTACTTTAAATCGGCAAAAATGTGTCATTTTTATCATAATTTATTATATTAGTTGTAGGAAGTAAATATGATTAAAAAAATAGTAATTATAGGCTTATTTCTGTTTTTGGCAGTTTTTTGTTTTGGGCAAACCAATTTTACAAGGGGAGAGAACCTTTTAATGCAGAATAATCCGGCTCAGGCAGCTGCCTTTCTTGAAAGCGCCCTTTTAGATGAACCTGCCCGCGTTATTACGTACCTTTATCTTGGTATTGTGTATGAACAGCTTGGCAGAACAGATGAAGCTATTGCGCTTTACAGGCGGATTCTGCCCTCCGCCGGGAATCTGTCGGCAAACATTGCAAATAATCTGGGAAATGTATATTTTCAAAGGGAAAATACGGAGGAAGCCGAAAGGTTTTATACTCAGGCTATCGGCTTTGATTCTGTATTCGCGAAAGCGTATCTTGGAAGGGCAAACACAAGGATAAAAGCCGGGAATTTGCAAAATGCCGTTTCAGATTACCAGCAGTATCTTACCCTTGAACCCCTTTCATCACAGAGGTCAAATATTGAACAGCTTATTAATTTGCTAAGGGCAGAAGCTGCGGCTGAGGAAATGAGAAGGGTATTAAAAGCGGAAGAAGAGCGCAGACTTGCAGAAGAAAGACAGAGACTTTTGGATTCTGTCTCCGCGTCTTTGCAATCCGCTGCGGATCTCAGCCAGAGTATATCTTCGGGAACCGAAAGCGTTGAAAATTATGAAGGTGAATTTGAACTTGAGTGATCCTTAACGGAGACATTTGCAAGGAGCGGATAAATGACAATGACAAAGAAAAAAAAAATAATTATTATTTCCTGCGCGGCGTTATTTGTTCTGCTTGTTACAGGCGGAATAATATTTTTGGCGAGAAAAGGCGGCGCTGAAAACAATATATCCTCAGGAATTGATTCAAGAAGACAGAACATACTGCGCCTTGCGGAAAGTTATGCGCAAGCCGGAGAGTATAACAGAGCGCTTGACCTTATCGACAGCCTGCTTATCGAAAACCATGAAGACGAAGATGCCCTTCTTTTACAAAGGCAAATTTTAAGCATGGATCGCTCTGTTCCCCGAAACGGGACAGATACAGATTCTTTTATTGAGGCTCAAAGGCAGTTTCTTGAAGAACAGCGCAGGCAGAACGCGTTACTGGCTTCAAACCAGGCGGCTTTTAACCAGCATCAGGCTAATTCCAGCGTAATGGCATCCTCGGAAATGGAAGCGGCTTCCCAGAGAAGAGCCGCCGCGGAAGCTGAGGAAAACCGGAGAAAAGCGCAGGAAGAAGAACTGGCAAGAGCAAGCCGTGAAATGCAGGAAATAATGAGGAGGGTGAATAACCTTGTAGCGGACGGAATATCAAGGCTTTCTGTAGGGGATCTTCAGGGCGCTGCGCAATTATTTCAGGAAGCGCAGAGAGCAATGCCTCCCGGAGAAAACCGTTTTGAATCGCAGAAACTGGCGGAGATAGCGGACGCATATTATAATTATCATTTTAATAACCGTAACGCTCCTGCAAGCCGTGAAGCTGTAACAAAAGCGGGCGAATACGCCCATGATTCAATCAGCAAAGACGACACTCAGGCGCTTCCCCATTATGTTTTGGGAAAAATTTCCCGTGATGCCAATCAGACTGAAAGGGCTGTCTCTTCATTCAGGGAAGCATCCCGCCTTGATTCTAATAATTATCTATACGCTCATGATCTTGGAAGGTCTCTTTTTCTTGTAAGACGTTTTCAGGAAGCGCGGGATGCTTTTCAGAATGCCGCCCGCATTAATCCGAATTCAGAAGCCGCGTGGTACAATCTCGGCGGAACACTGCGCATGATGAACCGTCATGATGACGCGCTTGCAGCTTACAGGCAGGCAATAGCGATAAAGGCGGATTATTTCGCGGCTCACCGTGAGGTTGGGAGAATTCTTCTGTCAAGGGGAGATACAAGCGGGGCTATAGACGCTTTTTCAAAAGCGCTTCAGTACAATCCGAACGATTTCAGCGCGTTATGTGAACTGGCGGCAGCCCGCAGCCAGACAGGAAATTTTACAGAAGCTGAAAAGTTATTTACAAGAGCGCTTGATATTAATCCTTCAGACGCCCAGACAAATTATAATATGGCGGTAGTAAAGATTGAACTTAAAAAAAATACTGAAGCCATTAATTTCGCAAGGATCGCTGTAGACAGTAATCCAAACAATGAAGTATATCTTTATACTTTGGGACTTGCCTGTGAATCGGCAGGCGCTGAAGAACTTGCAATTACAGCCTATAAAAGATCCGCCGCAATTAACGATAAGTACGTGCGTCCGAGAATCAATCTTGGAAGCATTTTTCAAAAAAACGGAAATAATGAAGAAGCGATTAAATATCTTAACGAAGCATATACAACAGAACCTTCCAATTTTGAAGTTAACAATAATCTGGGAGCGGTGTATGCAAAACTTGAGAATTGGACGTACAGCATTGTTCATTATGAACGCGCGCTGAACGCAAAGCAGAATGATCCTACGGTAAGATTTAATCTTGCGCGCGCTTACGCGGGAGCGGGAGAACTTGAAAAAGCGTTAGCATCTTACCAGGCGCTTTTGCGCCTTGCGCCCGACAACTGGGATGCAATGTTTGAACTTGGAATGACGTGCGTAACCTTAGGGCAGAACACCGAAGCGAGGAGATATTTACAGGATTTAATAAGCCGGAACCCTGGTTACTCAGGCAAAACCGAAGCGGAAAGGATATTAAGAAATTTATGAACGCGATTATTACAGTTGTCGGGACAGACAAGGTAGGCATTATTGCAAAAGTATCCGCATTTCTTGCGGAACGCGATATCAATATTGAGGATATAACGCAGACAGTTTTAAGCGGAAATTTTGTAATGATGATGATGGTAAGCCTAACTTCATGTTCAAAAGCTCTGGAAGAAGTAAAACAGGAACTTTCTTCTCTTGGAAATACTTTGAATGTCAGCATAAATCTTATGCATGAAAAAGTATTTTCGGCGATGCATCGCATATAGGAAATTACTTCGTAATTTCCTATATGCGCAGTAGAAAAGCAAAGCTTTTCTCCACTATTTTTTAGGAGATATATGTTATTTACGCCGTTTGAAATAAAAGAAACCATAGATATGTTCATGCGTTACAAACTGGACATAAGGGCAATTACATTGGGAATATCGCTTTTGGATTGTATTTCTTCTTCAGGGGAAGTATCAAGAAAAAAAATAAGGGAAAAACTTCTGCGTATCGCCGGTCCTTTGGTAAAAACAGGATGCGGCATAGAAACCGAATATGGAATTCCCATTATAAACAAAAGGATATCAATTACCCCGATAGCGATTGTCGCTTCAGCCTGTGACGAAGAAGATTATACTCTTTTTGCGAAGACTCTGGATGACACAGCGCGTGAGCTTGGCATTGATTTTATCGGAGGTTTTTCGGCTCTTGTTCATAAAGGAATTTCCAAAGGCGATGAAAGGCTGATCAATTCAATCCCTGACGCTCTTTCAAAAACAGAAAAGGTCTGCTCAAGCGTTAATGTCGCGACAACAAAAAGCGGAATTAACATGGACGCTGTAAGGCTTATGGGAGGAATAATAAAAAAGACAGCCCAAGCTACAGCGGAGAGGGACGGTATTGGATGCGCAAAACTTGTAGTTTTCTGCAATGCGCCTGAAGATAATCCTTTTATGGCAGGCGCTTTTCATGGAGTTGGAGAAGCGGAATGCGCCCTTAATGTGGGAGTTTCAGGTCCCGGAGTTATAAAAGCCGCGATTGAAAATTGCAGGGGAATGAGTTTTGACGAGCTTGCTGACACAATAAAAAAGACTGCTTTTAAAATAACAAGAATGGGACAGCTTGTCGGAATGGAAGCCGCCAAACGTTTAAAGGTTCCTTTCGGAATCCTTGATCTGTCTTTGGCGCCGACTCCTGCGGTAGGAGATTCTGTTGCGCGTATTCTGGAAGAGATGGGTTTACAGGCTGCCGGTACCCACGGGACAACCGCGGCTCTTGCGATGTTAACTGACATGGTAAAAAAGGGCGGTATAATGGCATCGACCCATGTAGGCGGTTTTTCAGGCGCGTTTATTCCGGTTTCGGAAGACGAAGGCATGGTTGCCACCGTAAAAAACGGACATATAAGCCTTGACAAGCTGGAAGCCATGACTTGCGTCTGTTCTGTAGGGCTTGACATGATTCCCCTGCCCGGAGATACGCCTGAGACCACTATCGCGGCTATTATCGCCGACGAAATGGCAATCGGTATGATTAACAACAAAACAACCGCCGTACGCGTAATTCCCGTTCCCGGTAAAAAGTGCGGAGAATGGGCGGAATTCGGCGGTCTTTTGGGAGGCTCTCCCATAATGGCAGTTAACAGCGCGAAAAGCGATGACTTCATTAACCGCGGCGGACGTATTCCTTCTCCGGTGCACAGTTTCAGGAATTAAAATGCCGCAAGTGTTACACGAAATAAATGAACAAAAAAAAAGAGCGCTTCTTGTTAGCCTTTTAAAAGATGAAGATTCAGGGAATGAACTGGAGGGGCTTACTGAAACCCTGGAACTGGAAATATCTTCGCATGAGAGAATTAATGTAAGGGAACGGCAGCCTAAATTCGGAATAGGAAGCGGAAAAGCAATAGAGATCTCTGAAAAGGCAAATCATCTGAAAGCCGACTGTCTTATATTTGACTGGGATATAAGTCCTTCCCAGCAGCGTAATTGGGAAGAATTATCGGGGATTCCGGTAATGGACAGGCAGGAGCTAATAATTCAGATTTTCGCTTCAAGAGCCGCATCAAAAGAAGCGGAATTACAGGTACAGCTTGCGAGTTTAAATTATTTGCTTCCGCGTCTTTCGCATAAATATATTGATCTTTCCCGGCAGAGGGGAGGGCGTTACGGCACAAAGGGAGCGGGTGAGACTTTTCTTGAAAAAGACAGGCGAAAGATTGAACAGAAGATTCAAAGACTTGAAAAAGAAATTGATGAAGTTGCGAAACAGAGACAGGTGCAGCGCCGTCAAAGGGAAAGGCAGATGTTACCCGTCTGCGCGATTGTGGGTTACACAAATGCGGGAAAATCTTCGCTCCTTAATGCGCTTACAGGCTCTGCCGTACTTGTAGAAGATAAACTTTTCGCAACGCTGGATGCGACAACCCGGCGCTTTGAACCTGTCCCGGGGAAGCAAACCCTGCTTACAGATACTGTGGGATTTATAAGACAGCTTCCTCATACATTAATCAAGGCATTCAGATCAACGCTCGAAGAAGCGGCGCACGCGAATCTGTTAATTAATGTTTTAGACGCTTCAAATCACGCAATTGAAGAATGTTTTAAAACAACTTCAAAAGTGCTTTCGGAACTGGGAGCGGGAGAGATTCCTGTTATTACTGTTTTAAATAAAATAGATAAGCTTGAAGAAAACGGGCAGACAGAAAGCCTTCTTTCCCGTTTTCCTGAAAGCTTTGCAATTTCCGTAAAAAACGGGACAGGATTAGACGAGCTTAAATCCCTTATTGCGAAAAAGCTATAGATAATAATATATTTATATAAAGGAGATATTTATGACAGGATTGTTAAAAACAAACGTGATTACGCAGGTTGGATTGGTTGTAAAAGACATTGAAAAAACAAAAAAGAAATGGGCAGAATTTTTCGGCGTTCCTGTTCCTCCGACAATAGAAGCCGGAGACGAAAAAATAACACAGACCAAATATAAAGGAAAAGCCGCTCCAAAGGCAAAATGCAAAATGGCTTTTTTTGACGCGGGAGAGAATATGCAGCTTGAGCTGATCCAGCCCAACGGTGAAAAAAGCACATGGCAGGATTTCCTTGACAAAAAAGGCGAAGGAATACACCACATTGCTTTTAGGGTTAAAGGAACAAAAAAGATTCTTGAAGCCTGCGAAAAAGAAGGATTAAAATGCGTACAGCAGGGCAAGTACGGAGACGCAGGCGGCGAGTACGCGTATCTTGACGGTTCAAAGGATTTTAAATGCATTATTGAAACGCTTGAAAGCTATCAGAAATAATTTTTCCGTTTTCCATTACGGCAGTTCTGCCGCAAAGATAATCAACGGCGTTTTTGTTATGCGAAATGAAAAGGATGCCAACTCCTGAATCCTCGTTAAGTTTTTTGAAAAGGTTTAAAATTTTTACGCCTGCGGATACGTCAAGAGAGCTTATTGCTTCATCCGCGATTAAAACTTTAGGTTTTAAAATTAAAGAGCGGGCAATACACACCCTCTGTTTTTGCCCGCCCGATAATTCATAGACACGGCGCGTTTTGTAAGATGAATCAAGACCGACCTTTAAAAGCATTTTGTCAATCATTTCTTTGCGGTCTTTTGGCTTTCCTATATTGTGTATTGTAAGAGGCTCTTCCATAAGCCAGCCGATTTTCTTGCGCGGATTTAATGAAGATCCCGGTTCCTGAAAAACCATCTGAATCCGTGAATTGCAGGGTTTTTGACCGTTTAATAAAATTTCCCCCTCATAATTTATTAAACCCAGGATACAGCGGGCAAGAGTTGTCTTACCGCAGCCTGACTTACCGGTTAAACCGAATATTTCGCCTGCGCGAATTTCCATGTTTATGTTATTAAGGACAGGTTTTTTTATATTTTTACCGAAAAGTCCAAGGTTAGAGTTGGAATAGTAATTGGAGACATTACGAACAGATAAAAGAGCTGTAGATTCCATAAGAGTAATATTAATGGTTTAAATGGTGAATGTCAGTAATAATAATGATATAATTAAAGGTAAGGAGGAGATAGGTATGGCTGCAGCATTATTACAGGAGATAAGCCAGGACGAGCATGAACGCGCCAGATTACGGAGGCAGCGGATGTATGAAATGGATCAGGTCTCTAATTTGTTGACTGCTGAGGAAAGGGGAATTATTAGAGGCAGTGCGGAAGGAAAAGTAGAAATTATCTCACTTCTTAAGAAAGGTCTTTCTATAGAACTTAATATGGGCTTTTTATCGTGAAAACTACGGAAGCTATTCTACGTCAGAACGACTTGTAATACTGTTAAAGAAAAAAATCTTTAAAAAACGCGCACCAGTAATTGACAATAATATTTTTATTTGTTATATTATTTTTTATGATAATTAAACAAAATATGATAGCGACAGGTACCTTGCTTGATATCAGTCAAGATAACGTCCCCCCCGAAAAGACACCGAATAATCTTAATATAATACAGTGTAAAATCGTATCAATATTTTCTCATAGTTTTAATTATGTCTATGGTAATTTTATGCCCTGCCGTTTTGGGTAGAAAAATTATGAATAACCTGAATTGGATTAATTATTTAAGGAGGATAAAAATATGAAAAGGATGTATTTTTTTGTCTTGCTGCTCTTTATTGCAGGGATTTCTGTAGTTGCCGGACAGACAAACCAAACATTAACTCAAGGTCAGATATTTACTGGTACCATAACCCCTGGTAAGGTGCATACATACTGTATTCAACTAAGAGGCGACGCTGAATATTTCATCGCTTGGGATGACATGGATACTAATCCTGATTATGTTGATGTAATAGTTGGTGTAAGGGGAGAGGATTGGGGTCAATATTTGATTAATGTGCAAGATGATGGCAATTTTAGTCGAAATGTGCATAGGATGGTTAATCAAAATCATCAGAGTACTAAGAGAAATCCATTAAATATTGTAGATGAATTGTGGGGTGTGAGAAACCATGCAAGATTTGTTCCCAATAATGAGTACACCATTGAAGTACGAGGGTTATCCTCAGAATCTGGTACATACAGGATTGTGTTTTACTGAATCCGTATTGGGTTTTCCATCGCGCAACAATAAAAAATTTTTAAAGGATTGCCTTATAAAGTAAGCAAGAGCATTACATATGATAACGGGATGGAAAAAATGTTGCATGAAGATATATACAACATTTTTAGAACCAAATCTTATTTTTGTAATCCGTATCACAGTTGGGAGAAAGGGACAGTTGAGAACATGATCGGTATCATTATAAGATTTTATCCAAAAGAGACTGATTGGAAAAATATTACACAATATGACTTGAATAAAGTTGCGCGTTACATTAATAATAGACCTATGAAGTTGTTAGGTTTCAAAATTTCTTATCAGGTTTTATTGCACTTGCTAATTGAATTCGGGAGTGAAATTGATTAATGTGTTGACAATATATATTTTTATACAGTTTTATATTTAAAGTATAGGAGGCTAAAATGAAAAAATTGTTTAATGTTTTTATTGTATTTATTTCTCTGCTCTTTATTGGATGCTTTCAAGAAGGGAAAAAAGAAGAAGTAATAGATATAGATATAGATATTGCTGGTTCTACATGGATAATACTGAATAATTCAGGACGTTATCAAATAATAACATTCATAAATGAAAAAATTGCTTATATTATTAATTCATCTGAAAATAGTACTCGTAATAAATATGAAAATATTAATGCTGGTACACGTATAATAAATGGTAAAAAACATTATTGGTATGCTACTAGTGATTGGAGAGAAAAAGAATGGCAAATAAAATATAATATGGATGAAGGTAAATTAACATTAGATATTCCTTATTTAAATTTACCAATATTTTATGGTTCTCAAGAATTAAATCCTGAAGATTATAGTACAAATTTCTCTAGACGAATTATTGGGAATAATAATATGCAACCATTAGGAATTTGGACAAATGAATCTGGTGGATATTTTATTTTTACTAATAGTGATTCATTAAAAAATTGGGTAATAGGTTCATATGTATCATGGGATTATTCATTTGACAATGAATTTATAACATGGTCTGGAAATAAGGATTCTGGAAAAAAACCATATGCTATTGATAATATTAAAGAAGAATTAATTTTGATCTTACCTGGTGAAGATGAAATGAAAACTTTTACACTTGTAACAAATAAATTTATTACAGTATTTTAATAAAATATGAGAAAAGCTACTTTGAATAACAAACAATAACAGCCCACCGCCCTGTTCGGGCGGTTCGATTTACGCAAAACACCAGTCTGGCTAATCACTCTTTGTGATGTTTTGTCTCTGCCACATTTGATGCAGGGGGGACATTTGCTACGCAAAGTCGTATAACCTGCCACAAACGTTAGTTGTTTAGAACGTTAAGTAATATTAAAAAATATATTTAAATATTAACATAATTAGTTGAGATATAAATAGTATGGAAAGCATAATTGTTATAATATTTTTTTATCGTTTGCTAGTATATGGGATTACTTTAAATTAAAAAGGAGAGGAAATTTTTTTATTGAAATGAAAATAGTGTTGTCACTTTAAGTTTACTTGAATGAATAAAATCAACATTTATATTTATAGGAATAGTTATAATTGGAGGTGGTATTGTTTTACTTATTATTCCATATGTTGAAAGTAAAATATCATCATATAAAAAAAGAAATAAAATAAGAGAATATATCAGGTATTATTGAAAGTCTAAAAAATATAGTATCTCAAATTGAAAATAATGAATTTTATGATAGAAATACTGTAATAAATTGGGGTATACAAAAAAGATATTGAGTTTTTGATAATAAAAAAAATAATTTTTAATTTAAAAACAAATTATTTCAATGGGAATATGATTTATAAAATAACTGTTAATCCATTTGATAACAGATTTGAGAATAGTAATATTACTCGAATAAAGGCATTAGTTAGAGATAAAGATGGATTTATTTATTTACGACTAATACATATAATTGGGAAAGAGAGAATGAAAATACATCATCTGGATTTATTATTATATAGTAAGTTGCATATCTCAAAGGATGATTTTATTATTTAAAAAAGCGATTTAATATGATTTTGCATTATTAAAGCCAAATGACTGTATGATATTCGTCAATCGCTTTCTGCTTGGAAGGGTATTAAATTATCTCCGGGAAATAACAGTAAACCTTTCTGTTTTCCGTTTCTGTTAAAGGCGGAAAGGATTCAGTGCAGATGCTTTGCGCTTTCTGGCAGCGCGGGGCAAATGGGCATCCAGAAATTTTGTCTTCCAGGGCAGGAGGTCTTCCCGGGATGCTGTAAAGTTTTTTTCCTCTCTTGTTTTTATCAGGGCTTGCGTTAATTAATGCTTTTGTATACGGATGCAGGGGAGACTCTATTGCGCAGGAAGGTCCTTCTTCAACAATTCTTCCCGCATACATAATTATAAAACGGTCTGCGAATTCCTTTATAATCGAAAGATCATGAGAAATTATTAAAAGAGACATTTTATGTTTACGGTTCATTTCTTTAAGAATAGACATGCAGATTCCCTGGCTTTCTTCGTCAAGAGAACTTGACGGCTCATCGCCTAACAATAGTCCGGGACGGCGGATCAGGGCAATGGCTGTCATTACACGCTGGCACATTCCTCCTGATAACTGATGAGGAAATGAATTATATATTTTTTCAGGTTCGTTAAACCCAAGTCCGTTAAGCAGTTCAAGCGCCTTTATTTTATTTTGTTTTTTGTCTTTGCTGCCTGAAAGAACAATGGATTCTGTTATCTGTTTTCCGGCTTTCATAAGCGGATTGAGCGACTGTTTTACATCCTGAAAAATAAATGCGATTTTTTTTCCTCTTATACTGCAGATTTTCTTCTCGCTTAAAGAAGAAAGATCAATGTTTTCATAAAATACTCCTCCGTCTGTAATTTTTACATTCTTTGGAAGAAGGCTTGCAATGGAAAGAGCGGTCATGCTTTTTCCGCAGCCTGATTCTCCTGCAAGTCCGAGTATTTCTCCTTTATCAATATAAAAATTTATCTTTTCAAGTATTTTTAATTCTTTACTGTTCTTTTTTACACATACATTTAGATCGCGTACTTCAAGCAAGTGTGACATTTTATACTCCGAATTTGCGGCGAAGACCTTCACCCAAAAGATGAAACGCGATAACTGTCAGCATGATAAAAAATCCAGGGGAGAGCGCGTACCACGGAGCCGAAAAAAACCAGCTTTGAGCTTCGTAAAGCATTCTACCCCATGAAGGGTCTGGAGGCTGAATGCCCATTCCAAGATAACTCATGGCAGCTTCAGCGAGAATGGCGTTTGAAAGCCCAAGCACGGAAGCTGAAAGAAGAGACGGAGCGAGATTAGGCAGAATATGAATAAAAGTTATGCGAAAAAACCCGGCTCCGAGTATTCGTTCCGCCTGAATAAAACTTAAATCCTTGTACTGCATGGCTCCTGTCCGCATAATGCGTGTATAACTTGGAATAAAAAGCATTAAAAGGGCGATAAAAAGCGTAAATTGACCGTTTTCAAGAACGGCAACCATAAAAAGCGCAAGTATAATCCCGGGAAAAGAGCTTATGGTGTCAATAATTCGCATAATAATTTCACCCGTTATTCCTCCGATATAACCGGCAGTAAGTCCAAGAAGGCTGCCAAGGAGTGCGGCTCCCGTTACTGTGCAAACGGCAAGAAAAATGGAATTTCTTCCTCCTGCCATGATACGGGAAAAAATATCTCTTCCGAAATTATCAGTACCCAAAAGATGCCTTGCCGAAGGCTGAGAAAGGCGGTTTTCATGCTCCATCCGGTTGTAGTCATGAGGAACCCAGAAAAAACTTAAAAGAGACATGGCGGTTACCGCGATACAGAAAAATGCGCCTGTTTTAATTTCGAAGTTCAATTTCAATTTATTTCCTTTGTCCTTCTGATTCTTGGGTCGAGAGTTAAATTTACAATGTCGGCAAGCGTGTTTGCAAATACTACAATGAACGCTATATAAACCAAAAGGGATTGAATTAACGGATAATCCCTTGAGCCGATTGCCGCAATCAGAAGCCTTCCAATACCCGGGATGGAGAAAACCTGTTCAATAATTATGCTCCCTGAAAACACTTCCGCTATAATCATGCCGAAAACTGTAACTGCTGGTAAACAGGCGTTTTTTAATACATGATGCCTCATAATATAAAGCCTGCCTGCGCCCTTGCTTCTTGCAGTCCTAACATAATCGCTATCAAGTTCCGAAAAAAGAGAACCTCTTAAAAATTTTGTTAATATTGCTGTATTGGGAATTGCGATTGCCAGCGCCGGAAAAAAAAGACATTTTAAAAAGCCTGGAAAACTTTCTCTATAATCGGTGTAATATCCGGGAACGAATAAATTAAAAGTGAATCCGAAGAAAAAAATAAAAAGGAGTCCTATAAAAAACCCAGGGGTGCTGACTCCCGCGGCTGTAAAAATATTAACTGTAATGTCAGTAATGTTTCCTTTTTTTTTAACTGTCAAAAGGGAAAGAGGGACAGAAATAAGCAAAATTAATAAAAGAGAGAGAAGGGCAAGGGTAAAACTTACAGGCAGACGCTCAAAAAGCAGGGATGAAATTTCTTCTCCTCTGAAACTGTAGGAGTATCCTGGATTACCTGAAATGAATTTGAATAACCAGTCAAAATATCTAACGAAAACATTTTTATTAAGCCCCATTTCTTCGCGTAATTCCGATAATTGCTCAGGCGAAATCCAGATGCCTCCAAGAGTGCTTGCCGGATCCCCCCTAATAACACTGAAGGAAAAAAAACATACTACAGAGACAAGAAACAGTGTAATTAACGCGATGAATAATCTTCTTAAAATAAAAGGCAAAATTTCTATATCCCGTAGATCGAAGCGAAATCAATGACGTATAACGGATAATCAAGCGCTCCTGAAAAAGCGTTTCCGCGAAGGGTTATATAATAAAAAATATCCTGTATATAAACGCTTGCCGCGTTTTCAGTAATAATGCGCTGAGCCTCCTTGTAAAGCGTTATGCGTTTTTCGGAGTCGGTTTCAGAAACGGCGGCGTCAAAGGTTCTGTCATAATCGGAGTTAATAAAATTAATAAAATTTGTGCCGTAATCAGAACGGTAGCGTGAAAGAAAACCTCTCGGGGAAACGCTGGGACTGTCAAGGGTTATGATTGTCGCCTGATACTGACGGTTATAATATACTTCGGAAAGCCACATTGACCAGTCAACAAGTTTTATGCTTGCGTTAACTCCGATTTTTTCAAGCTGGTTTACAATTACCTGCGCTGTATCAACATGCATTGTAAAATTTGACGGAACTGTAATTTCAAGCGGCAGCCTGTTTGCGCTGTTAAACCCTGCCTGTTCAAGCAGCGAACGCGCCAAATCAGGGTTATACGTATAGGAAAGCGAATCGTTATAATAAACGGATAATCCCGGTATTACAGGGCTTCCTGACGGGATTCCCTGCCCGAAAAACGCGGCGTCAATTATTCCCTGAACGTCGATGCCGTAATTAACGGCGCGGCGCACAAGAATATTGTCAAAAGGGAAAGATGCGTTGTTAAGCGCCATTAATTGAATGCCTGCGGATCTGTTTTTGAAAATATCAAATTGCCTGTGATCAAGCTGCGCCGCCATGGAACCCGTCAAAAACGCGCCGTCTATTCCTCCTCCGCGCAGAGCTATCAAAAGAGCGTCAAAATTGGCGAAAAAGACAATTATAACCTTTTCAAGATGCGGCAAATCGCTTTGCCAGTAATCGTCAAATTTAGTCAAAACCAGATTCCTCTGCGGCGTATAGCTTTCAATAAAAAACGGACCTGTGCCTGTTATTTTTCTTTCGCGGTCTGTGTTTCCATCTTTAACAATCCCGGCTGTAAGATACGGAAGGAAATCAGGATCCCTTGTTTTTAAAGTAATTTTTATCTTTTTATCATCAATAATTTCAATTTTTTCGATATTACTCAAACCGTGAAAACCTGCGGAAACAGCTGTATCAAGACTGAACTTTACATCGGCGGCATTAAGAATTGAGCCGTCATGGAAGCGCACGTTTTCTCTGATTGTAAATATGTAAACAAGGCTGTCATGTTCAACAGTCCACGATTCGGCTATACAGGGCAAGAGACTCCCTGTGGTATCGGGTTTTACAAGCCCTTCAAATACATTAAAAAGAATGCTTCTGCCGTCAGCTGTGTTTGAAGGGATAAGCGGATCAAGAGTTGAAGGTTCTGTTGTAAAGCCGTAACGCAGTTCTGTTGCCTTTTCCTGGATTTTTTCGCGGCTGCATGACGGGAATATAACAGTGAAAACTGTTATTATTACAGCCATTGTCAATTGAAATATTTTATACATTTTCGTAGTTTCTCCGTTTTTTAATTCTAATATACTGAAATTCCAGTATTAAGAACAGTACCCGTTCCCTGTTTGTTTTGCATCTCCCCTTGTCATATCAGGTTCGTAACCTGCGTTTATAATTTTTTCCTTTAAAAAGCAAAGATTTAAGGACGCGTCTTCTTCTCCTGAAACCTTGTTGTCATATATGGCGTACAATTTTCTTGCGGACGGAGGAGACAGGTTAGGCATAACAATATTCGCTCCCGCGTTCAGCGCAAGTTCCCTGCCGTTAGACGCAATAGTGCCCATAGCCGTAGTTGCGGGGATCAGCGCTTCTGGAAGCGTAAGACGCGCAAGTGCTATCATTTTTAAACACAGAATTAAACTGCCGCTCTCTTTTGCGCCGAACGGCGTATCCTTCTGCGGGATAAAAGGACCTATCCCAACCATCTGCGGTTTTAGTTCTTCAAGAAAGCGAATGTCTTCAAGCAGGCATTCAGGCGTTTGGAACGGGCTTCCCGCCATAAAACCGGCTCCTACCTGAAACCCTATTTCCTTGAGTTTAAAAAGGGCTGATTTGCGCAGATTTAGGCTCATTGAAGGCGGGTGAAGTTTCCTGTAATGTTTGTCTAAAGCGCTTTCATGGCGTAAAAGATAACGGTTAGCTCCTGCCCTGTAGAATGTTTCATAATCGTGATGTTCCCTTTCTCCAAGTGAAAGGGAAATTGCGTGTTCAGGAAATTCCTGCCGTATGGCAATTATAATTTCTGTAACACGATTTTCTGTAAGATATACGTCTTCGCCTCCCTGTAGGACAAAGGTTTTTATGCCAAGTTTATCTCCTGTCCGGCAGCAGATGAGTATTTCTTCCAATGAGAGACGGTAACGTTCAATTTTTTTGTTTGACTTGCGAAGCCCGCAGTAAAAACAGTCATTTTTGCAGTAATTTGTTATTTCGATGAGACCGCGGATATATACGCTTTTTCCGTAGTGGATTTCCCGTATTTTACGGGCGTTTGCAAAAAGAGATTCTGTTTCCTGTTTGTCATCTGTTTTTATAATACGCAGTATATCGCTGTCTTTCATATAAATTACACGTAAAAATCGCGTCCCGCGCCATTACGGATCTTTTCTATATTTTCAATTGTTTTTTGCCTTATTGATTCATTTACAATATGCGGGATTTCTTTACTGACAATCGCATTTGTTTTTTCTCTGAAAAGATCATCGCCGTAATCCATTGAATATTCACAGAGCGTCATAAGAGCATTAGGAAGGCATACGTTTCCGATTTCGCCAGATTTCGCAAGCGACATAAAACGATCTCCTGTTCTGCCTCCCCTGTAACAGGCGGTGCAAAAACTTGGAATATATCCGTCATCCATAAGCTCTGAAATAATGGAAACAGCGCTTCTTTCATCGTTAACAGTGAATTGGGGATTTCTCTGTTCCTTGACGCTTTTTGAATAACCGCCTACCTCCGTATTGGAACCTGCGCTTATCTGCGATATTCCAAGTTTAAGGAGCTTTTTCCGCATATCGCGGTTTTCTCTTGTCGACAGAATCATTCCCGTAAAAGGAAGCGCTATACGAATAACGGCGGTAATTTTTTCGAAAGTCTCATCACAAACAATATTTTTAAAATTGTTTATATCCATGCCTGCGGCAGGGCAGAGCCGCGGAATTGAAATTGTATGAAAACCCGTATTGAATTTTTTTTCAAGATGCTCATTATGAAGCAAAAGACCCATTACGTCAAAATACGGATCGGCAAGACCAAAAAGAACGCCTCCTCCTACATCGTCGATTCCGGCTTCCTGAGCGCGATCAAATGCGTTTAAATGCCATAAAAAATCCTTCTTAGGTCCTGAAGGATGAAAGGCGCTGTATGTCGGTTCGTGGTATGTTTCCTGAAAAAGGATATAGGTTCCGATTTTCGCGTTTTTCAACTTACGGTAATTGTCTGTTGCGGTTGCCGCGATATTAACATTAATGCGCCTGATTTCTCCGTTTTCGAATTTCATGTCATATATTGTTTTTATACAATCAAGAATATAATCAATGGAACATTCTCCGTCATGTTCGCCCGCTTCGAGCGCAAGACGTTTGTGCCCCATCATTTCCAGTATTTTTACTTCTTCCCTTAATTCTTCCATTGAAAGTCTGCTTCTGGAGAAACTGTTGGAATGTTTAAAACTGCAATATCCGCAGCGGTTTACGCAAAAATCACTGACATATAACGGAGCGAACATTACAATCCTGTTGCCGTAAATCCTTTTTTTTATTTTTCCCGCTATTTCAAAAATTCTTGCATTGTGCAATGGATTGTCTGTTTGTAAAAGAGAGGCAATTTCGCTGTTTTTAAGGGATTTTCCCTGTTCCGCATTGTCAAGAATGCGATTTATACATGAATCGTCTGTATGTTTTGCGTTTTCCAGCAGGTCTTCGATATATTCACGATTAATAAAATTATCTGTCATCATTTTAGAATATAATAAAAAATATTTCTTTTGTCATTAGAGCCGATTGCAAATCCGGTTAGTTTTGCAGTTTCCTTTTTATTCTTTAAGTTTCTTCATACGAATGAAAAAAGCGATAACAAGCGGGATTAAAGCGCCGAACCACGCAAGCGGGTTTGAAAAGCAAATTCCTGTAAAACCGATTGCATTACCCAGAACAATAGCCGCAAAAATACGCATTACAAGCTCCATTATACCGGCTATTGTAGGAGTGACACTGTCACCCATGCCGATTAACGATTGTCTTATAATAAAAAGAAGAGCCAAGAATACATAAAACATGCTGCAAGTAACAAGATAAGTGCGCGCCATTGACAGGGTCTCAAGAGATTCGTTTCCAAGGAAAAGACCCGGAATGACATTTCCGGAGAAATAAAAAATCAACGCTATTATAATACAGTAAATACATGCAATAACGGAAATATTGGCAATCCCTTTGCGTATGCGATCAAATTTCTTCGCGCCGTAATTCTGCGCCGAATATATGGTCATCGCTCCGCCGAATGAAAACAGTATCAAATATGCAAGTACGTCTATTTTTGATGCCGCCGCAAAAGCCGCCACAGCAGTCGTTCCTATCAGATTTAACGCATAGGTAACAGTTATCGAGCCGATAGCGATTATACTCATTTGAAATCCGACAGGAAGAGCCAATTTTAAATGTTTTGAAATTTCCCCCGGAGTAAAATAAAAGTCATTTAAGGAAATTTTTAAAACAGGCATTTTTCTGACTAAAAATATTAAACAAAGGAATCCTGATGTAAACTGCGCAATTATTGTCGCGAAGGCAACGCCGCCAAGACCGGTACGGAAGATTAGAATAAAAGTAAAATTAAGAACTATTTTCAGAACAAAAGCGACTGCCAGAAAATACAAAGGGGTGCGGCTGTCGCCGACCGCGCGCATTACGTTCGCAAAAAGGTTAAAGAACATGGCTGTCGGAATTCCAAGGAAAATAATGACGATATAACTGTATGCGCTTTCCAGGATTTCAGGCGGCGTATGTAAAAATTCAAGCAGGGGACGGACGCTTAAAGCGCTTATAATTGTCATAAATACGGCAATACCGGCGCTTATTACGATAGTCGCCGCAAAACTTTTTTTTACTCCTTCTGTGTCTCCGGCTCCGAAACGCTGGGAAGTAATAACAGAAGCTCCAATTCCAAAACCGTTTATGAAACCCAGAACCAGAAAATTAATGCTGCCTGTAGAACCTACTGCGGCAAGAGAATCTATTCCGATAGTCCGCCCGACAATTAAGGTATCAACTATATTGTACGACTGTTGAAATAAATTGCTTAAATAAAGCGGAAGCGTAAATAAAAGTATTTGTTTGACAGGATTGCCTACAGTGAGATTCTTAACCATTTTTTAATTAGCTTTATACTTGTTCTTCAGCAGCTTTCTCCTGTTGTATTTCGCTGAACATTGCAATACTGCGTTTAAGAATCCCCGTAATGTGCGCCAGGGCAATACCGTAATTGGTAAACGGCACCTTTAAGGCTTCGGCATGACGGCGGCGGTATTGAATCTCGCGTTCGTTTATCATACAGGCTCCGCAATGAATAATCAACTTGCAGGCGGAAAGATCCTGCGGAAAGTCTCCGCCTGAGTAAAACGTAAAATTAAGCCCGCAGGAAGCATAATTTTTTATTAAGCGCGGAAGTTTCACAGTCCCTATATCGTCGCACTGCCTGTGATGGGTACAGGCTTCGCAGATAAAAATATTATCCCCGTCCTTTAGGGTATCAAGAGAGGCAGCTCCGCTTACTGCCGTTTCCAGCCAGCCTTTATGGCGGGCAAAAAGAATGGAAAATGATGTTAAGGGAATCTCCTGCGGGACAATACCGGAGACTTTGGCAAAAACCTGGCTGTCTGTAATGACAAGCGAAGGTTTTCTCCCAAGAGAAGAAAATGTTTCTTCAAGTTCGCTCTCCTTTACTACTACAGCTATTGCGCCTGCATCCAGAATACCTCTTATCATCTGCTGCTGAGGAAGAATTAGCCGTCCCTTCGGAGCCGCTTTGTCGATTGGAATTACAAGGACTATTAAATCCAGCGGGCGGATTAAATCCGCAATAAGAGGCTGTTCCGGATTTTCCCTGAGAGCTATGGACGCGATTTTTTCCTTCAAAAGACTTATATTAACGCCTGTTTTAGTGCTGACAGGCAGGATTTCCGCCTTGTTTTCTGTTGACGATTCGTTTTTGCCAAGCTGAGGAGGACTAGCGTAATGCTCGTTTTCTATAGGGAGTAAATCACATTTGTTATGCGCGATTATATAGGGAATGTTTTTTTCCCTGAAAATGCCGATTAATTCCAATTCGCCTGAAGAAATAACATTGCTTGTCGGCAGCTTCCCGTCAAGTACAATGACTGCAATATCGGTTTTATTAAGCACCTCCAGCGCTTTCTGAACCCGCAGTTCTCCAAGTTCGCCTTCGTCGTCAAAACCCGGGGTGTCAATCATTACAACCGGTCCTAACGGGAGAAGCTCCATTGCCTTAAAGACAGGATCAGTTGTTGTGCCCTTTACATCGCTTACAATGGCATGATTTTGCCCTGTAACAGCATTTAAAAGGCTTGATTTTCCGGCATTACGGCGTCCGAAAAAGGCAATGTGTACACGATTTGCTGACGGGATTTTATTCAAGCTCATAGTTGTATTATACATAAAAACGCCGATAAATAAAGAATATGACTCATTTGTACTTTTTTCTAAAATTTAAGTCGCAATTGCGCAGGACGCGTCCCGATAATGTCAGGCAGCTTGATGAGTCTTTAACACGAGCGATTAAAGACGCAGGAGGTAAAATTACAGGCGACAGGTTTGTAATATCCGCAACCTTTAATGATGACAGAATTGGTTTTTGGCTTGATATATATATCTTAATCGAAAGCATCAAAAAAAATATAGAAATGTCGAAAGATTTTTTCGGGTATTCACTTGTAATAAGCGGCAGAATGCCGGCTTCACCTGAAATGCTCTGCCGTTTTCTTGCCAATCACAGCGGTGTTTTTTTTAATGAAAAGCAGGTAAAGAATTTTATTCCCTACGGAACTTTTGAAAAACCCTCAGAATGGCTGAAAGGAAAGATAAAAAGCAAATACGGCTGCAGCGGTTTTTACAGAATTAACGAGCTTAAATGTTTTAGAAACACTTCAAGAATTGATTTGGAACTACAGAATAAAATTGATATAATGTTTGAGCAGGAAGACAGAAAAAACAGGTTAATTCTTGCTCCAGCATACTGCCAGATACGCTCCAATTTATATAATTACAGTAAAAAACTAAATGATGATTTCCCGCCGCTTTCAATTTGTTTCGGAAGCATTGGGCTTGGAGCCCTTGTTGACACATGGTCGCTTGGCATTCGCTCTCTTTCTTCAGAGGGGGAGACTGATTCGCATAACAGTGAAATTGAAGAGATTGACAGCCTCTGGGAATTGCTGTTCCGTGAACGCATTCGAGATGAAGTTTCGGAATATATTATCCGCTGTATCAGGCGGTTTTTGTATTTAATTGTTAATTTATATTTAAACACGGCTAAAAAAAGAAACAAAATTCCTATTCTTGCCATAGAAAATATTCATCTTGCGGGAAACAAGGTAACGGAGATACTTGTCAATACGTTAGATGAAATAAACAGTGAAAACAGAAACTGTTTTTTAATTCTTGGAACCGGAATAACTGATGTTACAGGCGAAGAACTCAAGTTGTGGGAATCAGTTTTTGAAAAGGTTGTGAAAATAGACAATATTAAACAGAGAGAAGTATTTTTTCCAAGGCTCTCAGCCGAATTATGGGAAATAATTTACGCAGTATCTCTTTTTGACCGTTATTTTTCACCGGAACTTTTTCAGACGCTTTTTGAGGAAAATAACGTAAACCCCGTAATGATTACAAGAGCCTTTTCCATACTCTATAATCTGGGGTTAATTAATAACCTAAGGGAACCGCGTCCTGTTATAAAGTATCTTGAAGAATATTCAAGGAAAGTGCTGGAAGCAGGATCTGAAAAAGTAAAAGAACTTGTATGCTGCCGTTTACTAAGCTGGGCAGTAAGGAGAAAAATAAATCCATGTTACAGGCTTTTAACCTTAATTTCCGATCTTAACGGAGTAAAATTTATAGATGATCTTCTGCTGTTAAAATCATTATCTTATGACATTATAAACAGCACGATGTCCGGAATTGAAGCGGCAATGAATAACGGACAATTTGATAAACTTGTCGGAGAAAAATCTCAGGCAATACGGGCGATTTTTTATACATCAAAAGCGCTTCTTGCGGGAAAAGAAGAAGAAACAGAAAAAGCCTTTAATGAAATTCCAGAAGAGTATTTGAAAACAGGATTTGATTCATATCCTGTTTTTAAGACCCAGCTTCTTGTCAATTTCGGAGTATACCTTCTTGGAAAGCATAATATGAAAGAAGCTGCGGAAAAGGCAAAAGAAGCGATTTTGCTGGGGCAGGGCAGAAATACTTTTTGTCTTTCACAGAGTTACAGAATTTTATCTTTTGTGTGTCTGTCGAAAAAAGAAACAGTAGAATCAATTGAATATCTGACATTCGCGCTGTCAAACGCGGAGAGAACGGATAATTACAATGAACTTTCGATATCATCGTATTATGCGGCTGCAGTTCAGTTTTTATACGGCGATATTTATAATGCAGCTAAACACGCCAAAAAATCCATTGATTATTCGCTTACAGCCGGCAGATGCGAATGGGCGGACAGAGCCCGTTTCCTTGAAGGCAGAATTGAATTTGAACTTGGACATTATTCCCGCGCGCTTGAAATATTTGAAAGTCTCCGAAAGGAACCGTTTGGAAATAAAACCGAAGAAAAAATATCGCTTATGTCGGCATGGATATACAGGTGTAAAGTATACTTTGAAGATCCAAATACGGAAAAGCCTGTTCCCGCGAATCACGATGCGGATTTATTTGAAATCGAAGCGGCTTTTCTGTCAGGGAAATATCAAAAGGCTGTTGATTTGTCAAATTCCTTAAAAAATCCGTTTTTTAATGAAAACTTTCTTTTTACGGAACAAGCTGACTGGAGAAGCGGTTTTGTACAATGCGAGCACCTGTATTTTACACACGGTGAAATTCAAAACAGGATATTAACTCTTTATCATTCCCTTGCGCTCAGCCGTCTACATGCGCCGCATGAAGAATTTTCAAGATACGGCGAAGAATCGCTTCAGGGCATTCAAAAAATCCTGCGCGACGAGAAATTATGCGAAATGGACCCTATGGACGCATTTTATTTTTTTGCCAAGTTTTATATTCTTGAACAAATTGAAGCGAGTCTTGTTGATAAAAGCACGGCAGTCAGCATGGCATTTAAACGCTTGCAGCGCCGCGCAGGACGCATTGATGATATCGAGACCTGTAGGCAATACCTTAACGGACCGCGCTGGAACCGGGAATTAAGCCTTATCGCAAAGGAATTTAAGCTTATTTAACTGGCTTACTTGACTTTTTTTTGGAAAAACAGCTAAATATTGGTATTCACTGTAATTTTTTATATTTACGGTGTTCATGGCGGCGTAGCTCAGTTGGTAGAGCAAACGGCTCATATCCGTTCGGTCATAGGTCCGAGTCCTATCGCCGCTAAATTTTTAATTTCCAGCCTTGGATTCTTGACAGGTTTTGAGGCTCATAGTTTTTTTCATCTATTACTTGTTATGAGGCTGTAATGTCCGTGATGTCTTTCCTTTTGATTTCATCGTTCATGTTTTTTCAGGGTCAATTATCTTTTTCATTTGAAAATGACTGGGATTTAAGAGAGCAAAGAGAGACATCTTCTTCAGTGAAACATGCGTTTATCGCATCAGGAGAGACCCTGTTAAGCAACGGTGTTGTAATGTTGTTTAACAGATATGTAACAAAAACAACATGGTCAACTCCGACAGCGGAAGCTGTAATGAATAATTTTTCTGAAATTTGGAGATGGGAAAAGATAGACGGATTTTTAGTTAATCAGTTTTTTCATCCGTATCAGGGCGCTTATTATTTTAATTCAGGACGCGTAAACGGATTTGGTTTTTACGGCTCTGTTTTTTTTAATGTTCTGGGAAGTTTTACATGGGAAGCATTCGGCGAAAGCAAACCGGCTGCAATGAACGATTTTTATACAACAGTAATAGGCGCTGCTTCAATGGGAGAAATGTTATACAGACTGTATATCGAAGCCTGTTCTGCGGGGGTTCCTCCCGCGCTTGCTTTTTTTATTAATCCGGTCGCAGGTTTTCACAGGCTGGTGACAGGATGGCAGCCGCCAGTAACAAGCGGAAATCTTTACCGGTTTGAAGCATATCTTGGGACAGGTTACGCGCAAAATGAATTTTTTTACAGGGAAGACAATAGTGAAGTTTTTTCTTTTAAGGGGATATATCCGAATATTGGCATAAACATAATTTACGGAGATCCTTTTTATCAAAATACAATTGTACCCTACAGGCATTTTGAGTATTCTTTATTTTTTGGAATGAATCCGGGAAAGTATAAAGAGATCCGCGCCGTTTCAGACGGATACCTTTTTTCATTTTCTCCCGTGCAAACCAATAAAAATATGCTGAGTACAGGAATTTCGGCGCACCTTGATTTTGTTTCCCTTGGAAAAACAGGTATACATGACGCGACAATAGATCAGTTCAGCAATGCCCTTAATTGGTCAGTAAAATATCAGCATCTGTTTTCGCAGAAAACAGCCTTGCAGGTAAAAGGACATGCAGGTTTTTCTTTTCTGAGCGTTTCAAATTTTTATTTACAGGATGAAAAAAATACAGAACTCAAAAATTACGGTTATGGATTTAACGCTAAACGTTTTTACATATTCGAGATGAAAAAAATAGGCAGGTTTGAAGTAAGCAGATTTTCGTATTTACAGTGGACATATCCAGGTCTTACGCCGCTTTCAAAAGGTTATGTAAATTGGCAGTTTACGGATATCGGTTATTTTCATTACATTACAAACCATTTTTCACTTGGCATTATAGGTTCATTTGCCAGAGAAAGGGGAGTGTTTGAAGGATTTGCAGATACTTATAAAAAATTAAATTCTGTAAGGATGTATTTTGCGTATCGGGCAAAAGACGCTTGAGCAAAGATGAAATAATGGCTAGAATAAAAACTGCCGGAATTTTATTTACGAAGGTTTACTGCGGAGGGTTGGATAGTGGCTATTCCGCCTGGTTTGGGACCAGGATGTCGGGGGTTCAAATCCCCCCTCTCCGATTAGCTAATTCCTTATGTAGTAAGGAATTACATGAATTGCATTTTTTATTAATTATTGAGTTTGGTAGCATCGGTACTTTATTCTTTTTGCAAAAAAGGGGATGCTATCTATGGCAAAATATTCAAAACCATTCAATATTATCTGTAAAAAAGATTGTAAAACATATCGGCTTACATTAAACACTTCATGTGGTCTGCCGCAGCGTGTCTGTGATGACTGGAAAAGAAGAAGCTTTCATCTTTTACCGGGAGAATTATCAAATTACAGAAGTCCAAAATCAAAAGCAGCAGCACAAGCCGGAGCGTTCGCGCTTATCGAATACCTAAAGAAAAAACATGAGGATGGAAGCGCAAAGCGGATATTAACAGATAATATAACTGTCGGTGCATGGATTGAAAAATTCACCAAACAACTAAAATCTATTTGCATAGTACGGAGAAAACAATCCAGAATATTGGGGTTAAGATTTCGGAAGCGATGGGGAAGGAACCGGAAGAGAGGAGGGTTCAGGGTGTCGTGAAATTCTGCTTATACAAAAAATTGTACAATAGCTTAAACAGCAACAGTAAACTTTAGCTTTGATCTGCTTTAGTAATAGGACACGCTGCTTGAATACTGCTTATTATCTCTAAATCATCTCCCGGATAAACGAGAGTAGGAGCTTTCTTTTTGTAAAACGTATTCTTCCCAGCAATTGCAAAATAAGCAAACAAATTTGCGTTATTCTGTGTATCCCCACCTCCAATGACTCCGTGTTTACAAAGAAGATGCCCCAACTCGTGCGCAATAAAAACACGAAGGTCATGATAATCATTTTGAGGATTATAATAAATAATAGCACCACAACGCCATGAGCGCATTGTTGCTTTACCGTTTTTTGGATTATTCTTTCTTATGAAAATCCTGAACGGTGCTATAATTGAATCCCTCTCTTTAATTTTTTGAAAGATTAAATCTTCTGTGACTAAAACAAGGTGAGCAAGGAATTTCTCCTGAATAAGAGGTAAAATCTTTTCATTGTAAATTAGATTATAATCCTCGCAACGATCTTCTGGCACTTTATAAACACTGGCTAGCTCATCCTTTATGCGTTTTTCAAGTTCCATTAGATCAATTCCTTCCACTTTCCATCAAGAAAAATGTCTCTTTCTTCGTTGTAATCGTCTTCATCAGATGTTTGATTACAGATGGGAACATCAAAAACACCTTGCACTTGCATACTTTGACGTAAAAGTATGGTTCTTACCGAGTAATCAACAATACCATATTGATTAAAGACACTATCAATGGCATCTTTTGACGAGCAAACTAAAAGATTTTCCTTTATTTGCCCTATTTTCTTTAAATCATCTACCGTAACCGAAAGCATGAAAACCTCCTTAAAAATTTATATTATGGGCAGTTGCCCTTAATCCCATATTTTTAACATAAGGAATTTTTTTATAGATGAAAAGTCTCCTTGCATGATAATAACCGTAGAAAGAGTGGTTTTATAATGATCTACATATCCAATTGTTCCAACATTCATGTGTGGTTTTGTCCGGTTAAATTTACCCTTTGCCATTTGCGTCCTCCTTACTGACGTTAATTTTAGCCGACAGTACCGCACCTACACGTTCGAAAATCACTATAAAAGCAATCAATTTTTTCATACTGTCTCCTTAAATTCATTGATGACGACTCATCAGTCATTTCGATAAATAATCATGTTCATTATACAAGTGAAAATTTCTGCCACAGTAAACAGAAAACCCCCACCCCTGCGAATCAACTCTCGCAAAGATAGAGGCTACTATTGACAGCAAAAAAGCTACCGTTATTATGTGGTTTAATTTAATTCTCGACTAGTCCCAAAATGGGACAAATAAATTTTTTCCAAGAAAATATTACTTTCCTATAATTCAATGTAAATCTTCCTTTCTCTTGGCTATTTTTTCTCAGTTTCGCATTTATTTTGCTTATCTTCAATACTTTTAATTCGTTTTTCTAAATCGTTATTTATTTCAAACCAATTTTTTAACATAAATACATACTGTGAATTACGAGAACGTTCTACTTTTTCTGCTTCCTCAGCTATGCGTTCTGCAAGAGAGGAAGGGAGTCTAACCCTAAATTCAACATCATAATCGTTATTTTCTTCCATAATAATCTCTATTTATCGTCAATTCCCATAAGAAAATAAAATCCTACTAAAATATTTTGACTAAATTCTTTTTGGACAGCTTCAATTGATAATTTTTGCATGTTTTGTCCTTATATGTATAATTATCGGAGAATTTAAATATTTTATTGAACATTAGGAAAAAGCTGCTCAAGAAGTAATACTTGGGTAATCTCATGTGCTTTGAGCAATACATGTAAAAGTTTCCTGTTTATGATACGAAAATTTTCTGAACAATAAATAATAGAAATTTGAAAAAAAATAACTAAAAAATAGGTAAAAAAATCAGGTACATAATATGTCACAAATTTCACATTTTGCGCAAATTTGGTACGTTTCTGTATCGTTTTGCGGGGTTATTGTAGTAAAAAACAATACAATTACTGGGTTTTTGTATACATTAATGAGGTTATTGTATTAAATTTTGCTACAATAACCCACAAAAAAGAAAAGAGTATATAATATAAATTTTTCACATTTATATTATTCTGAAAGGTATTATACGGCGATATCCGAAGCATCCGAACCTATTTTCTGTGTCCCCTTTTTATCTCTGGTTAAAGCTTGGACATTGGCTAATATCCCTGACAGCTCCTTTTCTTTCAAGAGAAAAAGACATTCAACGACAGGTAAAATTTCGGTTGGTAAGCCGAATATCCGAAGATCGTTTTTTAACACCCTCCGCACATATTCAAGTCCTTCATCGCCAGCCACGAACTCCTCGATTGTTGAATTAACCGCCTGAGCGAGTTTATAAGCAATATCCACAGACGGCGAGCTTCTCCGCTTTATTCCTTGAGTAAAGGCGTTATTGGTTAGACCGCAGTCGATTTCAATTGCACGCCGTTCTTTTTTGGCTCTGATTCTTGCATTTTCTAAGTTAGACCAGAATGAAGATGTCATATTAGCTTATCGACCTCCTGTAAAAAAACTTTCTATCAAAAGTTAGTTTTTATGCTTGACAATCTAACTTATATTATATATTGAACCCGAGACTAACTATTGTTAGTTTTCCTTTTTTGTTTTTGGTTTCCTTGGGGTTTCGTGAGGAATAAGATTCCTTGCTTTTAATGCTTCAAGTACGAGGAGTTCAATTGTGTTGTTTCTGGTTCTATTTTCAGTTTCAGCCAGTTCATCGATTTTTTGTAAAATATCAGGTTCAATCCTGACACTGAATTGTTCTTTACCCATGTAAAGATTATCGGAAAAAAAAGATTAAAAGTAATTAAATTCACTAGATATTTTAAGATTGAATGTGATGCAATTAATCTCAAAGAGAACAAAAAGTTCCCCTGCCGTTCGGGTGTACGTGGTTCTCCCAAAGCTCCATGAAAAATCGGGCGGCTAATTAGGAAATAAGTCTTGTGTGCGCAGGACAAGAAAGCGATCAAATTTTTTAGGTTGGTTGACGGCGCACACCGTTGACCGTTATAGCCTGAAGAGTTTGATCGCTTTTTTATTGGAGGTGAGGATGAATAAGAGATTGGAAAATTTCTCAAAAAAAGGTTGCGGTTATTTACGGGTTTTTTTGGGTCTGCCTTTGCCGGGAGCGTTACGGATCGTTTTAGACTTACGAGACGGGAAGCAACGCGATCCGGTAGCCGAGTGTGTTTGCCACTTTTGCGATGGTTTCAAAAGAAGGGTGACCATTTTCAGACAGCGATTGATACAGACTAGTGCGGCTTACGCCTGCCGCTTTCGCCACTTTTGTCATAGCTTTGCGAGCGCGGGCGATGTCGGCAAGGGCAACAGGAAGGAATTTATAGTCTCCTTCTTCAAGGACAACATTCAGATAATCAGTAATATCTTCTTCCGTTTTGAGATAATCAAGAACTTCAAATTTTTTGGTAGCAAGCATCTATATCTCCTTTGCCATACTTCTGGCATTATTGATGTCCGTTTTTTGAGTGCGCTTTTCGCCGCCGCAAAGCAGGACAACTATCCTTTGTTCTTTGTTGACAAAGTACAGACGGTATCCAGAACCGTAATCAATCTTTGCCTCAAAAAGCCCATTCTCAAGAGAACGTACTTTACCGAGTGTCCCTGTGGACATGACCCTAATACGCTTGACTATGACTTTTTGCGTCTTGCCATCCTTTATATTTGCAAGCCAATTGTCAAAGTCGCTGGTTGTCTCAATATCGTACACATCAATATTGTATTATATATAAGACAAAATATCAAGAGGTCTTTAGAAAATTTATCAAAAAAAATAAGCGGTTATTTGCGTGGTTTTTTTGGAGCTTTTGATTTATCGGGTTTTGCTCTGGGAGGGCGACCGACAGGATTAACTTCTCTTATTTTTTTAAAGTCTTCCTCGGTGTATAAAGCTTCTTGTGAAAACGGTCTACACCCAGCACGTAGCAGCCGTTTTTTAACGGTAGCAATCGGTAATTTTAATTTTTCTGCCATTTCGGAAACAGTCAATCCATTCATCTCTAATATTATCGGTATTTTACGATTTACCTTGAATAATGTCTATAAAACGAGACATTTACTTAATGATTGTTTAGTAGAAAATAAAAAAAAATATAAAAATATCTCTAAAAAAAGACATTTTGTTATTGACATAAAGTCTTTTTACAAAGACAATATAAACAAGGAACGGTAAAACGTTTCTGCTGGCTGGCATATAGTTCTTCCAAGACCTATTTAATCAACCAGCTCATTAAGTGTTTTGTACCTGCTGCCACAGGGAAAGTAAGGGCTTATGTTTAGCCGGAACCTTGACAGCGGGGAAGGCTGAATATAAGTCTTTTTTTATGCGGAGGAGTTTATGGGAACGAAAAAAATTATGCCGTCTACAAACCCAGTAAGAGGGGTACTGATAACTCTTGAGGTAGTGGAGAAAAAAACAGGAATGAGTAAGGCGTGGTTTTACCTGCGAATGAGGACAGGCACTTTACCCTTTCCATGGTTCATGCCTTCCCCTGGTAAACGTCTCGTTGACTCCGCAGATGTAGATGATTGGCTTGAGTCAATCAAAGTTCCTGCTGGGGGTGTGCCAATGAAAAGATAAAAAAAATTATTGCTGTAAAGCTAGGGGGCTTGGATTTGATACTTCTTATTCACCCCCGCAAAAAAAATATTTATCGGGAGGATTTATGAATAAAAATTGGCATTGCATACAACTAGCGGAAAAGATGAATCAAGCATGTAAAAGAGAGAAAACAACTTATCAGTTATTTGTTGACGGTATACCCAAGGCGCAGCCGCGCCCGCGCCTTGCGAATAACGGAAAGGTTTTCAATCCGAAATCTACAGACGCATGGAAAGAAGAAATTAAAGCAGCTTTCCTTATGTGCCGGCGTGAAACAATCACCATACCTGTTTTTTTGAAAGTCGTTTTTTATTTACCAACACCAAAAGCCTGTAAAAAATTTGGTGAAGTTGTAAGGCATTTTGCTAAACCTGATTTAGACAACCTGCTTAAAGCTGTAATGGATGCGATAACAAGCGTTCGTATTTGGGAAGATGATGCGCTTGTTTTCAAAATTGAGAGTGAGAAATGGTATTCCCCGGATAAAACAGGGGCGCAATTTATTATCGAAGCGTAACGCTTCAAATAGGAGAAAGAGAAAAAGTGAAAGCTGTACAAAATAAAGAGCCGGCTGTAGAAAATATCCAGCCCGTTATAGATGAAAAAATTGTTGAAACCGTATATGAAATTTTTGATGAAGTAACAAAACTTCATGATTAACAAAATTGTTTCGAGGATTTGGCAAACCGCCTTATAGGCGATCTTCATGCCAATTCGTTTATGGAATTTAACCTTGAGTTAAGAGAAGATCAAAAAGACCAACTTCGTAAAGTAATTAAAATTAAAGGCAAGGGATTATCTTGCAAAAGTTAATAATGATGAACGTACCAAAGATATTTACGGTATCGTTCGTGAAAAACAACCGCCATTGCTGATACGGTACTTGCCGCTATCGGTGCTGAAATTAACCGCGGCACCATTATTAACGCTGTTGCGGTACAGGCAAATGCAAAAAGCGAAGAGTATGACGAAATTCTTTTAAGGAAAACAAAATTATCCGGCGATATAACAATTCCGACAAATTGTATTCTCATTTCGACTAACTGTGTTTCTGTTGTCAAAGCGTCCTGTCAGACAGAAAAGAAAGATGAAAAGAAAAAAACACCTGAAAAGAAAGCAATACCGGAAAGAGTCGCGGCAGATAAACCTTTAAGGAGATCAAAGAAAAAATAAAGCGGGGTTCAATGGTGTTGAAGGTTCAATTTCTTCTCCCGCTTAATACCCTATAACGACATGGCAGACGAAGGGGCTGTCTATCTTCGCCGTGGAAGGATAAAAACGACTGGCTGCTGGACCAGGATGTCGGGGGTTCAAATCCCCCCTCTCCGAATTTAACGCCATGATTTTACAGAATTCAGATATTCAATTACACGAAGACCGTCAACTGCGCCTGAAACAGGTTTATGGCTTTTATCCCTTACGCAAAGAACTGCGTCTTTTATCATGTTTGCGAAATAACCTGTAGGACAGGAGAAGGTTTCACTTGTTTGTTTTAACGAACGGAATTTCTCGGCATAAGGGCTTGGAACGCTTTCCCAGACTTCAAATACGCCGTTTCCGATACGCAGGCGGCCTTTTTCCAAAGAGAATTCAATTTCAAAAACCAGATGATCACGCCCGGCGCCTGTTTCAAATAATACAGGAATTTTTTTTCCGCATGGACGAGTCGAATGTTTGCTTTGCTGCGCAGACTGAGAATTAAGACATAAAACACCTTCAAGCCACGCAGTTCCGTCTTTGGCTGTAAGTTTTGCGCCCCATGCGCGGCGGTGTTTTAAAACGCCTTCTGTAAGAAACATTACAGCGTCGGCAAGATGAGTGCCGTCATGCCAGAACTGGTCTATAAGCCGTGCGGTTTTTCCCATGTAAAGACAGGCATGTACGCGTAAAATTTCCCCCAGTTTTTTTTCTTCAAGAACGGCTTTTGCGCGGATATAATCAAGCGAATAACGCCTTTCATGATTTGTAATAATTATCGTGTTACCTTTTTCCGCAATCTTTGCTATTTTTCTTGCATTGTGAATGTTATCTGCAAGAGGTTTTTCGCAGATAACTGCAGGAATATTGTATTTTGCGGCAAGCCGGCAATAATGATAATGGCTGTCAGGATGTGTGGCTATGGAAAGTATTTCCGGTTTATGGCGCATAAGCATTTCATCGGCATCCTCATAAACATTAACCAGCCATTTTTTCGCAAACAGACTGCGGCGTTCTTCGTCGATATCGCAGCCGCAGACCAAAACGCAATCTTCATTAGCTGCGATTGCGCCTGAATGTGTGCAGGGTTTTTCTCTAAGAGTATCTTCTTCAAGAATCGAAGCAATGCGCCCAAGTCCTATTATTGCGGCTTTTATTTTTTCCACGGCTATACAGCGCCTTTCCGGGCTGCCGAAGAGGGCAGAAAGACTTTTGATTTTATTCTGTCATGCCTTGAATTTAAAACTGAATACATTATCGGGATGACAAAAAGCGTCATAATAGAGCTGATTGTAAGACCTCCAACAAATGTTTTACCTATCGGCTGAATGCTGTCAGCTCCCGCTCCGGGAAAAAATGCAATCGGCGTCATGCTTAAGATTGTCGTAAAACTTGTCATAAGAATCGGACGGAGGCGCCTTCTTCCGGCTTCAAGACAGGCTTCACGCACTTTTAATCCCCTGGCGCGAAGCGTATTTGTGTAATCAACAAGCACAATTCCGTTGTTAACAACTACCCCGACAAGCGCTACAATACCGACAACGGAAAACATTGTCATTGCCTGATCTGTCAGCTTATATATCCATATTACTCCTATAAACAAAAGAGGTATTGAAAAGAAAATGATTAACGGATCTACAAATGATTCAAACTGGCTTGCCATGACTCCGAAAATCAGAAAGATCGCGATTCCTATAATAAAAATGTATTGATTTGTGTAAGATTGAATTTCCTGCGCTTCGCCGAGGTATCGTATTGTTACGCCTTCCCGCGGTATAAGGTAATGGTTAATTGTTTCCTCAAGGCGGCGCTGGAATTCCGTAACGGCAATCCCAGGTCCAAGATCGCCTGTTACGCGAAGGACGCGTTCCTGTCTTTCGCGGCGGATTGAAGAAGGAGCCCGTCCTTCGACAATAGTTGCGAAATTTGAAAGAGGAATGCGGCTGCCGTTGCGGCTCATTACAAAAATCGCGTCAAGATTGGGAAGTCCCTGCCTGTCTTCCTCTTTAAGACGCACCTGTACATTTAAAAGACGGTCGCCGTGGCTCATTGTGGTTACATTGGTTCCGTCCATGGCAGTTCTTATCTCCTGCGCGATTGAAGCAAGGCTTAAACCGAAACTTGCAGCCCTGTCACGGTCAATTTCTATTGTTAACTGCGGCGCGCCTTCGTCAAGATTTAATACCGGATTTTCAATTTCAGGGAGATAATTTGTCATTATATTCAGTATTTCAGAAGCTGTAGATATAATCGCATTGTAGTCTCTTGAACTTACCGCGATTTCAACCGCAGATGTTGTACCCATGCCTCTTCCTGCCCTGAAACTTACCCGCGTTCCCGGAAACGAACTTAAATGTGGAGTGATTTTTGCAATAATTGAATCTGGCGTATCAATTTGTTCTGCCGGCGGAGGAAGTGTTATTTGTATTGTTCCCTGATTTGTACCGCTTCTGCGCGCTGTAAGAATAATATTTCTGTACCCTTTTATTTCGTTTTTTATTACTTCTTCAATATCAAACAGAACTTTTTCCGTAACATCAATCGCAGTTCCCAGCGGCATGGAGACATTAATATTAACATTGTCGTCTGTACGCATACGGACATACATATTCATTCCAACTCCGCTGAACTGAATAAATGAAAAAACTAAAATAAGCACTACAAGAACAAGAATTAAAAGACGATGCGAAAGACAGTAATCAAGTGCCAGACGGTACTTTGTATCAAGAAAACTAAAAAAAGATTCCATTTTACTGTCAATTATTTTAAGTAACGGCATTTTAAGCGGTTTTTGTTTGCGGGTATACAGTTTTAGAATGGAACCTGAAAGACTTGGCACAAGAGTGACAGCGACAATAAGAGAAATCGAAAGCGAGATAACTACAGTGAAAATAAGATCGCTGAACATCAGCCCCATTTCTTTTAAATCATTTCTGAAAATGATAAGAGGAACAAAAACGCAAAGGGTTGTAACTGTAGAAGTTGTAATTGCGCGCATCATTTCGCGGCTTCCAAGAATGGCGGCGACTTCAGGTTTGGCTCCGCGTTCACGGTAACTGTACACATTTTCAAGGATAACAATGGACGCGTCAGTTGTCATACCCATGCCCATAATAAGCCCTGTCATTGTAAGCAGATTAAGGGTAAAGCCGAAAACAGACATTGCCATAAGAGTGATAAGCATGGAAATGGGAATTACAAGTCCAATAATAAAAGTACCTTTAAAATTACGCAGAAAAAGAAAAAGAACGAGCATTCCAAGCATTATCCCCTGAAATGCGTTTAAATAAACCTGATTGAGCGTAGAGCGAATCATTGTTGTGTTATCTGAAAGAACTTCGAGGGTTATCCCCTGGGGAAGGGAAGCGTTTATACCTGCAAGCGCTTCCTGAACGCGGTTTGAAACCCTGACCTGATTGCTGCCGCTTTCCCCTGTAACCTGTATATATACGCCGCTTTGTCCGTTTACCTGTACTCTGGCCGCATTATCATTATAACCCATCCTTACATCAGCGACATCTTCAAGCCTGATTATCTGGGTGCGGCTGTTTTGTCCTGCGCCGGAAAGATTAACTGTTTTTACGACAAGACGTTTAATCTGCTCAATATTGACAAGCTCCTCCTGCGTCATAAGCTGATACTCGCGCGTTCCGCGTCTTAAACTTCCTCCTGATGAAAGAACATTTTGCCCCCTGATTGCGCTTGATATATCGTTTAACGTCAAATTAAAAGCTGCAAGGCGATTAAGCGATACTTCAACATTGACAAGCTGGGTCGTGCCTCCTGTAACTTCGGCTGATGCGACTCCTTCAATCCTTTCAATATGAGATTGAATTTCGTCTTCGGCGAAAATACGGAGCTGATCCGGCGGGTAATTTCCCCTTACAACAAGGCGCATAATGGGCATAGTGCTCATGTCAAAGCGGCGGACAACAGGAGTTGTAACGCCTTCAGGAAGAGAATTTACAAGCCTGTTAAGAAGAACCTGGGTGTCATTTACAATCTTGTCCATGTCGGTTCCGTATTCAAATTCAAGATTGATAAAGCTTGATTCAAACTGGGAGTTGCTTGTCATGTTAACAAGTCCTCTTGATGAAGAAAGAGATCGTTCAAGGCGTTCTGTAATATTGCGCTCGACATCGGCAGGTCCGGCTCCGGGAAAACGGGTGAAAACTGAAATTACAGGACGGGCAATGGACGGATAAAGGTCTATTGCAAGATTAGGAAGCATTGTTGCGGATATTCCGATTACAAGAGCGAAAAGAATAACAACTGTTACAGGGCGTTTTACCGAAAATTCTGAAAAATGCATACGGAACTCCGTTACTCGACTATACGGACAAGATCGCCGTCAGACAGAAAATTCTGCCCTGCGCTTACTACAGTGTCTCCATAGCCAAGTCCGTCAAGCACTTCAACAAATTCTTCATTTTCAAGTCCGAGAGTTATCTCGCGTCTTCGCGCAATATTTTTTTCATCCACGACAAAGACAATCCATGAGCCGTATGTATTAATGGTTGATATTCTTGGAATAACAGGCACATTTGTTTTCCTGCTTGTTACAAGGCTGATTGTAGCGAACATCCCGGATCTTATCCTAGGATCAGGGGTTAAAAATCTAAGGCGTATTCTTAATGTGCGGCTTAAAGGATCAAGAACAGGAGCGATTTCCGTCACTTCGGCTGTAAATGTTTCTCCCGGCATCGCCTCAAACATAAGGGAAGCGCGAAGCCCCAGTGTTATGCTTGCGACAAATCTTTCCGCGATATGAGCTTCAATTATAAGCGATGAAAGATCCCCCACTACAAGAACGCCTGACTGAGTGGTTACAGTATCGCCGATACTGAAAGGAGCCTGAAGCACAGTTCCTGAAACAGTTGATACAACAGGATTCCGGGAAAAAACCTCTCCCGGTCTTGAAGGGTCAATCATCGCCACTACATTTCCCTGATTTACCCTGTCGCCGACGCTGAAAAAACTTTCAACCAATCTTCCGCCTATTGCAGGAAAAATCGTTATCTGATTGCGGGCTGAAATTTCTCCGTTTATTATTACGCTTCTTTCAATTGTATCAGGGACTACAGGCGTTACGCGAACAGCAGACGCAGATCTCGCGCCTCTTTGCCCGGAAGACTGCTGCGTTTGAGAATTTGTACTTTGTCCGTTTCCAAAGCCGAAAATTGAAAAAAATTGCGGAAAAAATGTGAATGTGATTAAAGCGGCGAAAATAATTATAAAAAATAATATTATAATGGTAATGACACCTGATTTTTTCACCGGGCTGCTCCATAAGTCTGTATAAGGTAATTCCAGTCAACATTAACTGCCGCCGAAAGATCCAGTATCATGTTAAAATAAGATAGTTCGTTTTGATATAAACGCTGCCTTGCGTTTGCAAGGTTATTACGGGCATCTTCAAGCACAAGGGATTCTATCGTTCCGTTGTTAAAAGCCTGTTCCGTTAGCTGATAATTACGCTCGGCGACTTCAAATCCCATGCGGGCGATTAAAATACTGTCCCATGAATTATGCAAAAGGGCTGTTAACGATCTAATTTGAGTTTTCGCGTCGTTTTCCGCAATCTCAAGATCAAGTCTTGCTTTTTCAACGGAGTCTGAAGCCCTTCCGGCTGCCTGATTTCTGGAAGTACCCGGTATAAAAGGATCAATAGGAATGCTTACAGCCGCTCTGCCTGTAAGAGTATCGGAAAAAGGATTGAAATTTTGCGAATTCCAGTCAACTGAGAGATTAACGGAAGGAGCTCTTGTCTGCATTAAAGACTGCTTTCCAGCATTAATAAGACGTTCAATCTCCTGTAAATTTCTTACAATGTCAGGGCGCCCTGGAAGATATTTTGTTATCAGCAATTCAGAATTCGCAGAAACTTTTGTAATATTTACATTATCAGTCAGTAAAAAATTCGCGTTTTGCTCAATTCCAAGCATTGCAAGAAATTCTGCCATATTATTATTATAGGATATATTCGCGGCGCTGAGATTAAGACGCGCGTTTTCATACGCCAATCTGCTTTGAATAACCGTAAGCTCCCTTATTAAGCCGTTTCTGAATAAAACCTGATTTCTGTCTAAATGCCTTTGTGAAAGTCTTAAATCATCTTCAAGAAGAAGAATTCTGTTTTTTTCGCCTACAAGAGAGTAGTATTTTTTTGTTACCTGTATTGAGATCTGGTTGCGCGCATCCTCATATCTCAGGATATTTCCCTGATGAGCAAGCTTAATGCTTCTCATTGCGTAGGGAATCCCGGCATTTAAGCCTAAGCTGATGCCAAAACCGGCGCTGTAGCCTCTTGTGTTTTCGTTAAATTCAAATCCGTCGCCTGAAAAAAGACTGCTTCTGTTTGAAATGCTTGCAGACGCGCTGATTGTAGGGAAAATTTCCGCCCATAGCTTTTTTTCCGAATATCCGCTTGAAGTTAGATCAATACGGCTTTTTCTTAGATTAAGATTGTAGTCCAAAGCGAGAGTAATTGCTTCGTTAAGACTTAGTTCCTTTACGGTTCCGGTTTGAGCTTCCAGATTGAATTGCAGAGCAGGAAGACATAAGGCAAACAATAGACAAATTAAGTGAAATAAACGCTTAGGCAGGAAGTCCTCCTTTCCATAAATACTACTATATTAAGAAAATTTAGTTTTGATAAGTAAGTTACAGAATTACGCTTAAAAAGCCGTTTTTTTTCCGTTTTATTCTTTTTCCGGAAGGTATTTCCAGTACCGTTCAGGCATAAGCTGACGCTGTAGTTTTGAGTTTTTTCTGCTTTCGTTATTGATTGTTTTATGATAATGTTTCCACAGTTTTTCCCATTCATCATTGTGTATGTTATTTTCGAAACCGGGCATATCTTTGCATCTGCTAAAGACTGCCTTTGCGCATCCTGAAAAGCGGTACAAGCAGACATCCCTTTTTTCATCAATAATCACCCATTCAGTATCTGCGAACCGGGAAGAGAAATATTCTGTCAGAGCCGGAATTACTAAATGATCCGGAGCGCATTTTGCAGTGTAAATACCGTTAACCGGGCTGAAGCGCAATAAGCCCATCATTCTGTGAATTTCCTTATATACATTTGCGGCGGCATTTAGAACAATGCGCGTATCCTCATTCCCGTGATCATTTGCAGCCCTTTTAGCCGCATTTCGTTTTTCATTAAAGTCATCATGCCTTTGGGATGATTCAAAAACCAAACGTCCATAAGCGATTATTTCTTTTTCAACGGGCAGTTCGCTCATCCATGCGTGAATAATATTATCAAACACCTCAGAGGAGAGATTGAATAAAATTTTTGCCCCGCCGTAAAAAACGGACTTTTGAAAGCTGTCTGAAAAATAAGAGGATAAAAAGTCTATATCTTCCTTTTCATAATGACGGAACGGCGAGTTTTCTTCGTAATTACTGAATAAGTCAGGTTGTTCCAAATCTACAGAACAGCAGTATTTATTTTTTTGAATAGATTCCCTTAACATTGTATTTTTTTGTTTATTATGGGTATTGTTATTGTCTAACAAGGAAAAAAGATCGTTTATATTACATCTCATGTTTATTTTAAAACTCAAAAAGCGGAAGCTGTAATCCTGCGCCGTCTGTGTCAGAAAGCAGCCTGCGAATTCGCACAGGATCATCAGGCCGCTCGATATATGAGCCTCCTGCGGTAATAAAATATCTTGCGCGTTTTAATGTAGCTCCTATTCTGTGCAGATTTTCCATTGACAGGCTGCGGGAGCGGCGCGTTTCAATTACTCTGCGGGCAGTCTTGGCTCCAATGCCTGGAATACGAAGCAGGGTATCATAATCGGCGCGGTTTATTTCTATGGGAAAAAAATCAAGATTTTTAAGAGCCCATGAAGTTTTGGGATCGATATGAGTATCAAGAAACGGTTCGTCTTCGGATAAAATTTCATTCGCTTTAAAATGGTAAAAACGCAAAAGCCAGTCCGCCTGATAAAGACGGTGTTCCCTTACAAGCGGAGGACCGACAGTGTCAGGAAGACGCGGATCTGATAATTTAGCGGAACTGCCAGGCTCCTTAAACAAACCCGAACGGCTTAAGCTTCCGGGATGTATAAAAGCAGAGTAGTATACCCTTTTTAAGGAAAATTTATTATAAAGCGAACTTGAAAGATTTATTATCTGCCTGTCATTTTCATTTGTAGCTCCTACAATAAGCTGGGTGCTTTGCCCGGCAGGCGAGAAATAGGGTGTCTTTGATTTACCCTGCGGTAAAAAATTAATTTTTTCTCTTTGTTCTTCATGTTCGCATTTTATACCGCAAAAATCATTCATCGCTCCAAGGATTGTTTTTTTTGATTTTTCTGGCGCAAGGCAGTTCAGGCTTTTTTCCGTAGGAAGTTCTATATTTACGCTTAACCTGTCCGCCCACTTTCCTGCTTCGCGAATTTGATTTTCTCCGGTTCCGGGAATCAGTTTTAAATGGATATAACCTCCGAACCCTGATTCTGTGCGCAGCGTTTTAGCAGTTTCTATTAATTTATCCATTACTATATCCGGATCTGAAAAAATCCCCGATGAAAGAAACAGCCCTTCGATATAGTTTCGCCTGTAGAATTCGCATGTTAAATCCGCCAGTTCCTGAACGGTAAAACTGGAACGTTTAATATCAGCAGATGAACGGTTTACGCAATAAGCGCAGTCATACTTGCAAACATTAGAATAAAGCACCTTTAAGAGACTTACGCATCTTCCGTCTTCTGTCCAACTGTGGCAGACTCCCATAGGCAAGGTTGCGCCAAGCTTATTACCGCCCTGTCCTTTAAAACCGCTGCTCCCTGATGTCGCGCAGGAAGCATCGTATTTTGCGGCTCCGGAAAGAATTGAAATTTTTTCATGAAGATCATGTCCCATTTAATAACTATACATGTGTTTAGGAGATTTGTCAAGTGAGCTTTTTTGAGAACCGCTTTAGTTTTTATGGATACAGAAATTTCTTAAACTGAAATTCCTCTATTTTCTATCGTTATTTAATTCGATATGTTCAATTGTATTTCTGAATTGCTGCCGTATATTTTTTACAACATTTTCTTCAAGATCTGTTAAAAGCTTATTAGTGCCGGTATCTTTTTTTGCCAAGGCTTCAAAACGTGCTACAGGTATCAACAACTGGTAAACTTCAATATTTAATACTTGCGCCAGTTTTGTTATTGTTTTATCGCTCACCCACATTCGGCAGCCTTCTATGTCGTTGACAGTTTGAGATGATAAGTCTGCAATTTCCGCGAGTTTTTCCTGAGTAAACCCTAATTTTTTCCGCTCATTTTTTATGTTATAAGATAGAATTTTCCTTAATTCCTCTGATTCCATGTCCTAAATTACATCCATAATCTGAAATTTATTCTATTAATATGTATTGACAACTTGTTGTAAGCAATGTAAATTACTTGTAATAAGCAAGTCTTAATGAGGGTTTTTATGAAACTTAGTAAATTACTTTTTTTTATATTAATTATTGTATTTACATTCAACGTATGTTCCAAATCAGGTATTGTTTCAATAGAGTCAATGACCGGCTCCATTAACGGAACAATTACTATAGATGGTTACGGTGCTGAGGGTTTTACAGTAATAGTGTTAGGAACCTCATTTATGGCAGTAACATGCGAAGATGGAATATTTTGGATAAATAATTTACCAGAAGGCAGTTACCGTCTTGGTATTACGAGTGTAAATTTTACGTTATTTTTTAACGAAACAGTAGATGTAATTGGCGGCAGGGAAACACATCTTACTTCTAAAGATATTTCCGGTTTTTTTTTCATACGAGCAGAAAGTGTAGAACTGGATGTTAATGAAATAATCATGGCTATTGGTGAAAACATGACTCTTAATGCAACAGTAATCCCGAAGTATGCGACAATTAAAGATTTAATCTGGGTTTCCAGTAAACCCGACATAGTAAGCGTTGATATGCTTACCAATAAAATAACCGCTAATGCTGAAGGAACGGCGGTAATCACTGTGAGTACAGTAGATAGCAGTAAAACAGCAGTCTGTACGGTAAAGGTGATGCAGTATGTTTCAAGCGGTCCGGTTGAATCAAGTGTACTTATCCTTCAGGCAGGCGCATCAGGAACTGACGGAGCTATCAATCGCAGTTTTGTAGAATTATATAATACTACCAATTCCCCAATAGACTTGGGTACTTTTTCTTTGCAATATGCTGCCGGAACATCTTCCAGTACCGGTCAAGGCGGTATATGGCTGAGAAACGAAGTTCAACCCTGGCAGGTAATAAATCTGGTTGGAACTATCCCAGCCGGAGGATCATTTCTTATTGCAGGTGAAATTACAAGCAGCGCAGGACGTTTACAGATTGAAACGGCAGATCAGATTATACCGGATTTTCGTTTAAGCAACCGAAGTTTTCAAGTAGCACTCCTTTCCAATAAGATACTATTGAGCGTTACCAATCCCTTTAACGCAGGCGGCGCACCGGTTGCAGGTTTTATGGACCTGCTCGGCGCTATTAATACCGCAGGGACAGATGGTGTTGACGCTTATGAAACAGCGCCAGCAGAGATAATTTCGCAGCAAGCATCCGCACGCCGCAATTCACTAATTGATACCAACAATAACACTTCAGATTTTGTAAGGATTGATTATCGCATCAGGCAGGGCAGTAATGGCATTACAGATGAGGTATTTGAAAAAGTGAAACCAAGAAAATCAACTGACGGTACATGGGAACCTCAATTTTAAATATGAATTTTACATATAAAAACTTGTATCTTTTATTATTTATGTTTCTCACCTTTTTTATGACCGCTTGTTCCAACTCAAGTATTGATTCAACAGATTCAAGTATATATCCAATAGAACCTATGACTGGCTCAATAAAAGGAACAATTGTTATAGATGGTTTCGGCGCTGAGGGTTTTACAGTATCAGTATTTGGAACCTCATTTACGGCAGTAACATGTGAAGACGGTATATTTTGGATTAGAGATATATCGGAAGGCAATTACCATCTTGTTGTCATAAGAGGAAATTTTACACATTTATTTAATGAAACAGTAGATGTAATCGGCGGCAAAAACACGGAACTTGAAACCAAAGATTTGACTAAATTTTTCAATGTGTTTGTACCGGTTGAAAGCTTAAGCATAAAAGATACTTTTAGCTTGAGCGCAGGTCAGACTGAAACGCTTATTGCTACTGTATACCCTTTGAATGCCACAATTAAATCTGTTCTCTGGAGTTCCGACAACCCCAGTGTGGCTTCTGTTGACAGACTAACAGGAAAAATTACCACTCATACCGCAGGAGAAGTAACTATAACCGCACAATCAATAAACCGTAACATAACTGCAAATTCAAAACTTAAAGTGAGAGCCGGTCTTCCTTCTCTTTATCTTTCCATAGCTCCGGCAGAGCGAGGCGGAACTGATGTTCTTCACAGAGACATCTGGAGACCTACGACTGTTTCTTTGCATGGAGCCGGCGATTATGCGATGTTTGCTTTTGAAAGAGCAAGAGCTGAGGCGCGTGGACGAGGTAATTCATCATGGGGAATGAGCTACAAACGTCCTTTGCGCATCAGGTTTAATACAGCGCGAAGCATATTCGGCAGCAGTTATTCGGCACGGGATTGGACACTGATTGCAAATGCTTTGGATCATTCAATGATGCGCAATTACTCAGCATATTTTCTTGGATCATTGCTTGGCGGTCTTGATTTTTCGCCTACTGGTCATTTTATACATTTATACATGGATGATGAGTACCGCGGGGTTTATATGCTAAGCGATCAAATTCATGTTCATACAGGAAGAGTCGAACTTACTTCCAACTTAAATCCGGCGTTGAGCGAGTATTTTTTAGAAGCTAATGCTCGTGCACTCGAACAAGGGCTGCCATACTTTGATCAAGGTTTAAGATTTGCAATAGAGTTCCCCGGTAATGGTATTTTGAATCAGAACCTTGGTCATTCAGATTTTGTTAAGAATTTCATGGGCAAGGTGTACGAAGTTATGCAGGGAGGGAATATTAATGAAATATCTCAGGTTGTCGACATTCAATCCTTTATTGATTATTATCTTGTACAGGAATTTTTTAAAAATCAGGATGTGTGGGGATTGAGTCTTTTTTATCAGGTTCGGCAGACTGAAACAGGTATAAAACTATTTGCAGGTCCACTTTGGGATTTTGACCTTTCTTCAGGCTCTGCTGCATATACATATGACACAACACCTCAGGGTGTTTATGCCGCAAACGCAAATTTGTTTTTCAAACTATTAATGAACACAAACTGGTTTAGAGAACAAGCTTGTTTGCGTTGGAATGAAATAAAAAATAATCAAATACAAATCATGACGGAACGAATCAAATATCTGTCAGATGTATATCAATTATGCTTTGAATATAATTTTGAACGCTGGTCTGACAGGAACATATGGGTAACTGCGCCGGAATTAATATCTTTATCATTTATGGAGCAAGTGGATTTTTTAACCAACTGGTTTGAAAAGCGCAAAATTTGGATGGACGAATTTTTCCAGTAAAAAGTGTATAGTTTTATTTCAAGCATAGTATAAACATATAAATCAGCATTGATAATGCGCCCTCAATTAACTAGAATACAAGAAGATGAAAAACAAACATGAAATTTGGTTTGCAATGATTCTCAGCGGCTATGCAAAGAAGCTTGGAATACCTCTATCGGAAGCTGCAGGCAGGCTGCTGGATGACGGAGGTTTGAATTATCTGGAAGATTGCTACGAAGCTCTGCATACTCAGTCAAATGAAGATGTTATTAATGATTTGATTGATATGGTAAATGCAGGAGATGTTAAATGATTTTATTTCACGGAAGCAATGTGGAAGTATCCAGTATAGATCTTGCAAAATGTTCAAAATATAAAGATTTCGGACAAGGTTTCTACATGACCTCCATAAAACAACAGGCAATAGAATGGGCAAAAAAGGTTAAAAGACGCTTTAATTCCGGTAAGCCTACGCTTAGTATTTTTGAAATAAATGATAATATGGAAAATATAAAAACTCTTAAATTTACAGAGCCCGATACCAGATGGGCAACCTTTGTCATTAATAACAGGAATTTTGATTTTTCAGATCATGGTGATGAATTATCCAACCATGATAATAAATATGATTTTGTGCATGGGTTTGTTGCGAACGATGATATTTCTGCTATTTTGGATACTTTTTTAATGGGTATTTTGCCAATATCTGAAATTTCTAAAGCGTTGGTTCATAAACAACTCAATGATCAATATTCATTTCATACGCCAAAATCGCTTCTTTATTTAAAATATCTGCGGAGCGAATCTGTATGACAGAAAAACAAAGATTTCTTATCTATTCAAAGTTAGGATACCTGCTTGCTGATATAAGAAAAAAAAATAACATTGGAATAGGTGAAGCAATAGGTACCTTATTCGAAAAAGGAATAATTCAAAAATTGGAAGATTTGGAAACAGGCTACTATCTGGAAAGCGGCGCATATTTGACTGAGGTATTTAAAATATAAAACTTTCCTAAATGTCTTTAGGTCTTGTATCCTTAACACGTACAGCCTTGCCTTCGGAAATTGGAAGGCTTCCGCTTTCATGAAGTTCTACTTTCGGGTTTATGGAAATTGAAATTTGAAGCGTTTCCCTTATTTTTTCCTTTAAAGCGTTTAAAAGGCGCGAATCGTCCATAAAAGTATTGGCATTAACTTCTGTTTTTACGGTCAGTCTGTCAAGCGCGCCGTCTTTTTCAACAACAATCAGGTAATTGTTGCCTACTTCTTTCATGCCCATGATAACTTCTTCTATCTGGCTTGGGAAAATATTAACCCCGTTTATTATAAGCATATCGTCGCTGCGACCTGTGATGCGGCGCAGGCGGCGATGGGTTCTTCCGCAATTGCATGCTTCTGTGTAAAAGGAGGTAAGGTCTCTTGTGCGGTATCTTAAGATTGGAGTCGCTTCACGGCAGAGGATTGTCAGCACCAGTTCCCCTGTTTCCCCTTCTTTGACAGGTTCCAGCGTATCAGGATTGATAATTTCCGGGATATATCCGTCTTCCCAGATATGCAGTCCGTCCTTGCACTGGCATTCAAAAGCAACGCCGGGTCCGTTCATTTCAGAAAGACCATAGGAATTATACACGTCAACTTTTAGTAACGCTTCAATTCGTTTTCTTGTATCTTCGGAATACGGCTCGGCTCCCGCGAATGCGCGTTTTATTAATAATGTTTCGCGCTCAACGCCTGCCTCTTTCATTTTTGATTCCAGGTGAAGCAGAAAACTTGGCGTTGCGTGTAACACGGTTGTTCCGTAATCCTGCATCATTTTAAACTGACGGGCTGTATTTCCGGCTCCGGCTGGGATTACAAGCATTCCGACTTCTTCGCCTCCCTGATGAAACCCAAGACCGCCTGTAAAAAGACCGTATGTTATCATATTCTGAAACACATCGCTTTTTGTACAGCCGGTTCCGTAAATGCACCTTGCCATGTAATCCGCCCATTGTTTTATGTCATTCCGGCTGAAGTAAATTGTTGTGGGAGTGCCTGTAGTGCCGCTTGAAGAATGAAGGCGCACCACTTCATCCGCCGGAATGCTTAAAAAACCGTAGGGAAAACCTTCCCTTAAATTATCTTTTGTAGTAAAGGGAATCTTTTTAAGATCATCGAGGGTTTTTATGTCATTCTCATTTTTTATTCCCGTTTTTGAAAGACGCTCTTTATAAAATGAAGTTTTTAATGCGCAGGAAATTTCAGTTTTTAATTTTTTCAGCTGTAAAACCTCAATCTCCGCGCGCGGCATTTTTTCTATTTGAGGATTCCAGTACTGAAAGGTCATTTAATTCACCTGAAATATCTTACTTGGATACAGCTTTTTGCCCGAGTTTAAATGCTTTTGCATTTGCATGAACTATTGCCGCGTCTTTTTTCGAAAAAGTATCGGCGATTGTTTTTTCAAGGTTTTCTCCCTTGATTGGAAGAAAAGAAGATGCAGCTCCTATCATTACTGTATTTGCGGCTTTTGCAAGTCCTGCTTCTTTTGCAAGAGCGGCTGTCTTTATAAGATGCCATTTTTGAAGGCGTTTAATGAAAGACAGAAGCACATTTTTATCCGGATAAACCGGCATATTTACAAACGATTCATCCGAAGAGACAAGAATGCCGTCCGGTTTTAAATATGAAACATAACGCAGACCTTCAAGGGGTTCCATGGCAATGATCATGTCCGCACCGCCTCTTGGCACAAGGTCGCTTGCTATTGCCTTGTCCGAGATACGCATATGGGAAATAACCTGTCCTCCCCTCTGCGCCATTCCATGCACTTCTGACTGGCGTACCTCAAACCCTTCGCTTATTGCGGCATGGGCAATTATAGTGGCAACAGATAAAACTCCCTGCCCTCCGACACCTGCTAAAATTACATCGTATTTCATGGATTAAGTATTGCTCATATTTCAAAAAATTTCAATACAATGCGTGAGTATAAACTTGCGCGAACTTTTATATCGGTGTTAATATTAAACAAGGTACAGAATATTAACAGGAGACGGTTATGAAGTTATGGATAAAAATTATTATTGCTGTCATTATTCCGGTAATGGGATTTAATTTTTCATCATGCGCCGGAGGAAGCGGAGCCGGAAGCTCAAGACAGCCAGGCGGCGTTTCTTCAGGGAACGACAGCGGCAGTCAGGGTAATTATCATGTAAGCTCTAATACTCCTTCAAGCCCTCAATCCTTTAACGATATTACCGCCGCCGAACTGGTTTCACAAATGAAACTTGGCTGGAATTTAGGAAATACCCTTGACGCTTCTGATTTAAGCTGGCTTGGAGCTAATGCCTCTGTTTCCCAGTTAGAAGGAGCGTGGGGTAATCCGGTTACTACGCAAGCCAATATTGATGCGATTAAAAACGGCGGCTTTGACATAATAAGAATTCCTGTTTCATGGGCAAAAGCCGCAAATTCAAATTACATTATCCGTTCAGACTGGATGGACAGGGTTACGGAAGTCGTAAATTACGCTGTTAATAATGATATGTATATTGTTCTTAATACCCACCATGACGAAGGTATATTCAAATTTACAAACGCGGCAAAAACAGAATCGCTGAAAGCGTTCAGAATTATCTGGGAACAGATTGCCCTTAATTTTAAAAATTACAATGAAAAGCTGATTTTTGAAGGATTAAACGAGCCGAGAACAAAGGGCAGTTCCGCTGAATGGAATGGAGGCACTTCAGAAGAGCGCAGTATTCTTAATGAATATTACGAGATTTTCGTGGATATTGTAAGGAAAAGCGGCGGCAATAATGACAAGCGTGTGCTTATGGTTAATACCTATGCCGCTTCTGCGAATTCAACTGCTGTCAACGGTTTAAATGTTCCTCCTGATACTGCGGCGAATAAAATAATTGTTTCCATACACGCTTACGCTCCATATAATTTTGCCTTAAATCAGGGGTCAGGCAGCACTGATGTCTGGAGTATCAGTAATTCAAGAGATACCTCGGATATAATAAATGCGCTTACTCCCGCTTATAATAAATTTGTCCAGAACGGTATTCCGGTTATAATGGGCGAGTTCGGCGCTGTTAACAGAAACAACAATGACAATGCAAGAGCCGCATGGGCAGAATATTATACATCTCAGGCAAGTCAAAGAGGCATTCCATGTATTATTTGGGATAACGGCGGCTTTACAGGAAACGGCGAACTTTTCGGCTTTTTAAACAGGAGCAGCAATACTTTTCCTTTTCCTGGAGTTCTTGATGCTTTAAAGAGGGGAGCCGGAGTACAATAGAGGTAGACGTTTTTACTCGTGTAACGATTTGTTTTTATTCTTTTTTGAATCCGTTAAAATGCTCTGAGGAAATAAAATATTAAACACTTCATCCGCTGTTTCCGTGAATTCCGCGGAAATTGAAGATCGTATGTCTTTGTCAAGTTCGTGCCAGTCTGCTTCGTTGTCCTTTGGCAGAAGAACTTTTTGCATTCCGTTTCTTATTGCCGCAAGGAGCTTCTCTTTGAGTCCGCCGATAGGAAGAACTCTTCCTGTAAGGGTCAGCTCTCCTGTCATTGCGATACAGGGCAGGGGAGGCACTTTGCACAGAGTAGATAAAAGGGATGAAGCAAGGGTTATTCCTGCCGAAGGTCCGTCTTTTGGGATGGCTCCTTCAGGAACATGAATATGGAAGTCCGATTTTGCAATATCTTTTACCGTGAAATTGTACTTTCCGCTTGAACTGCGAAGGTATGACAGCGCGATACGCGCGCTCTCCTTCATTACGTCGCCGAGATTACCGGTTATAAGCAATTCTCCGCCGCCTTCATACCGAATAGTTTCCACAGGCATTATGGTTCCGCCTGTTTCTGTCCATGCAAGCCCGTATGTTACGCCGGTTCGCGCCTCCCTGTATACCAAATCGCGTTTGTATTTTTTCTTTCCCAAAAGTTTTTCAAGATTTAAAGGCGTTACCGTTTTTTGGAACGAAGAGACAGATTTTTCTTTTCCGAAACCTTTATTTACAGCTTCGCGGGCGATACGCCTGATACAGCGGGCAGTTTCCCGTTCAAGATTTCGCACGCCCGATTCCATTGTCCAGTTGTTAATAATGTTTTTTATGGCTTCATCGCTGAATTTTATTTTTGCCTCTGAAAGACCGTTGTCCTTCAGTTCTTTTGGAAGCAGAAACTGTTTTGCGATAGAAAGCTTTTCATTTTCGCCGTATCCGGGAACTTCGATAATCTCCATACGGTCAAGCAGGGGATACGGAATGGTATGCAGCGAATTTGCTGTTGTGATAAACATTACTTTGGAAAGATCGTATTGAACCTCAAGATAATGATCAACAAAGGTTGAATTTTGTTCGGGGTCGAGGACTTCAAGAAGGGCTGAAGCCGGATCGCCTCTGAAATCGCTTGAAAGTTTGTCTATCTCGTCAAGAAGAAAAACAGGGTTAACGGTTCCCGCCCTGCGCAATGATTGAATTATTTTTCCCGGAAGAGCGCCCACATAGGTTTTACGGTGTCCGCGAATTTCCGCTTCGTCCCGGACGCCTCCTAGCGATATGCGTACAAATTCACGCCCCAATGCGCGCGCGACAGATTTGCCAAGGCTGGTTTTTCCCGTTCCCGGCGGACCGACAAAACAAAGAATGGGACCCTTTATGGAGTGAGGAGGGATAGAAACGTCAGCTAAAGGCTGTTCCATTTCATTTATTGATTTGTCAATATTTTCAATTTCTGTTTTTTCACAGCTTGTTTCTCGCTGCGCATTGGACATTGTTAACTGTCTTACCGCGATAAATTCTATAATGCGGTCTTTGGCTTTTTTCATCCCAAAATGATCTTCGTCAAGAATCTTTTCGGCTTCGCCAAGGTCGCCTGAGTCAACAGAATAATTACTCCAGGGTAGGTCTGCGATCCATTCAAGGTATCCGCGTAAAACGCCGGCTTCGGGAGAAAGCGGCTGCAGTTTTCTTAATCTTTTAATTTCTTTCGCGGTTTTTTCAGTAACCTCAAAAGGAGGATTTTTTTTCGCAATGCGCCCTTCAAGCACTGCGTATTCATCTTCATTTTTATCCTTGCCAAGTTCCTTGTTTATTTCTCTTAATTGTTCGTTAAGAACGTATTCGCGGTGGCGTTTATCCATCCGGCTTCTGACTTTGCCTGTGATGTTTTTCTGAATGCCGTATATTTCATTTTCTTTTTCCAGTGTTTCAAGAATCGCAAGAAGCCTTTCTCTTGTATCTGCATACCTTAGCAGTTCTATTTTTTTTTCGGTTTTTATATACGCCGAATTACAGATAAGGTTTGCAAGACGTTCAGGGTTTTCGGTTTTTTCAACCGCGGAAAGAGTATCGTTGTTGATCCTTTTTGAATAATCGGAATACTGCGTAAATGATTTTTGAATACTGCGCATTAAAGCAAGGTCATCAGGGCTGAAAGGTTCGGAAAGCCCCTGTGTTTTTAAAGGTTCTACCCTTACCATTGAAAGGTCATTTTTAGAATTTACATAAACAATTGTGCCCCGGTATTCGCATTGAAGCACTACGCGGTAGGTATTATCTGGAAGTTTCAGCCTGTTAATAATTCTGGCTACAGTCCCTGTTTCATAAGGTTCTGCTGAATTAAAGCCGGTTTCCTTTTTTTTCAAAGTGACCGCAAAGATACGGTTTTCCCGGGAACGGGCTTCTTCAATAGCGGCTATTTCTGTATTAAGTTTAATAAAAATTGAGATAACAGTGTCAGGAAACAGGACTACATCCCGAAGCGGAAGTAATGGAAAATTCTCGGTTGAAAGTTCCTGGTTCTCAGTTGTATAACCCTGAAGTAAAGTGCTTTTGCCGAACAGATTTCCAATAAGCTTATTGAAAGCGCCTTTATTATCCTTTTCCATACCGGAAAAACCTCAATCGAAGAAAAAATCTGCTGATGTTAACCATGTAAAAATTACAGTTAACGTAAAAATCAGTTTATGCGCTTTTTTGCAGGTATATTATCTGCGGCGGTTCAGCGTTTTCCACCGTATCCTGGGTGATTATTACTTGTTTATCGCCCTTCATTGAAGGGATATCAAACATAATGTCTGTCATGAGTCTTTCAACTATAGCTCTTAAACCGCGCGCTCCGGTTTTTTGCTTGATTGCCTTGTCGGCGATTGCGTCAATTGCCCTTTCTGTAAATTCCAGTTTTACATCGTCAAACGCCATGGAAGCCTGATACTGCCTGACAATTGCGTTGCGGGGTTCTGTGATTATTCTCCTCAGCTCTTCGCGTTTAAGTTCTTCAAGTCCGACCGTAATTGGTAGTCTCCCTATAAATTCAGGTATCATTCCGAACTGAATTAAATCATCGGGATGAATCGAATCGTACAGTTCTTTCAGGGTTTTTTCTCCGCTGTTTGCGGCGGAGCCGAAACCTAACGGATTTTGCACAACACGCCGCGCAATCAGTTTTTCAAGCCCTACAAACGCGCCGCCGCAGATAAATAAAATGTTTGTGGTGTCAATCCGTATCATTTCCTGATTGGGATGTTTTCTGCCTCCCTGCGGCGGGACTGAAGCAATGGTTCCCTCGATAATTTTAAGCAGAGCCTGCTGTACGCCTTCGCCTGATACATCCCGCGTTATGGAAACATTTTCTCCCTTGCGCGCTATTTTGTCGATTTCATCAATGTAAACAATGCCTCTTTCAGCCGCAGCGATATTACCGCCTGCGCTTTGTATCAATTTTAGAAGAATATTCTCAACATCTTCGCCGACATAACCTGCCTCAGTAAGTGTGGTTGCATCCACTATCGCAAAAGGCACTTTTAGTTTTTTTGCAAGTATTTTCGCAAGAAGCGTTTTTCCTGTTCCTGTTGGACCTATTAAAAGAACATTTGATTTTTCGATTTCCACTTCTTCGTTTTCCTCTGACGGGTTTGCAATGCGCTTGTAGTGATTGTACACGGCAACCGACAGCGCTTTTTTTGCGTTATCTTGTCCAATGATAAAAAGATCAAGGTAATTTTTTATTTCCCTTGGTGTTGGAATATCTCCTGTAAAACTGTTTGTAAGTTCATGGTCTTCTTCGCTTAAAATTTTTCGGCAAACATCTATACATTCGTCGCAAATAAAAACATCGTTCGGTCCTGCGATAAGGCGCCTTGCCATGTCCGCGCTCTTTCCACAGAATGAGCAAATACGTTCAAATGCCTCAGGTCCATTACGAAGTTTTGCCATTTTTTTCCCTCACTAATACAGAATCAGCTACGCCGTACGCAACAGCGTCTTCAGCTGACATATAAAGATCCCTTTCCATATCTGACGCAATTTCTTCTATTGTTTTTCCGGTATGTTCAGCAAAATACTTAATTGTCATTTTTTTAAGGCGGATAATCTCTCTTGATTGAATACCGATATCCCGCGCCTGTCCCTGCGCACCGCCCCACGGCTGATGAATCAGTACCCGCGAGGAGGGGAGTACCATGCGTTTTCCCGCAGTTCCTGAGGTTAAAATAAGAGCTGCCATGCTGGCGGCTTGTCCAAGGCAAATTGTCTGCACATCAGATTTTACGTGCTGAATTGTATCGTAGATCGCAAGCCCTGCTGTAACAGAGCCGCCCGGGGAATTAATGTAGAGATTTATATCTTTTTCCGTATCCTGTCCGTCAAGGAAGAGAAGCTGCGCTACAACCAAATCAGCCGAGAGATCGTTTATCTCTCCGTCCAGAAATACAATACGGTCTTTAAGGAGACGGGAATATATATCGTAGGAACGTTCTCCCATTCCGGTCTGTTCAACTACAATTGGAACCAGATTATTCATTTTTTCATTCATATAATTATAATTTAAACATTACTGGAGACGAAATCCAGATAATTCTCCTTTTTTCCCTGTATTAAGGTATTTTCTGCCAACAATATCTCAACAGCCCTTTGCTCCTTGATTTCTTCTTTAAGGTACAATTTATCCTGCTCGTTTTCATATTGCTTTTTTACTTCGCTTGCTTCGATGCTGTTTTCCCTTGCAATTTTTTCAATTTCCTTTTCAAAATCTTCATCTGTGACTTCAAGTTTCTGCTCTTCTATAAACGTCTCGATAATTAAACGGGAATGAAGGGCTTTTACCGCTGTTTCGCGCCATTCCTTCTCTCTTTCTTCGTGTCCCTCTCCGCTTAACATCATCTGCATCATTGTTTGAGCGTCCGTATTGTAATAACGCGCAAGCCTTCTCATCCGGCCTTCAACTTCCGTTTTAATCATTGATTCTGGCAGGATTACAGGCGTATTTTCCATTATTTTCTTTAATAATTCAGCAAGTTTTACATCACGCAGATGCATATTCAGATTTTTTTCAAGTCTTTCTTTTATGCTGTTTTTTAAATCATCAAGTGTTTTGTATTTTTCATCAACATCCTGAGCGAAATCATCATCCAGATCGGGTAGTTTTTTTTCTTTTATCGAGGTAAGCGTAAGCTGTACTTTTCTGGTTTTTCCCGCGAGAGAGGGTTCAAAAAAATCATCATTAAATGTTTTATTGAATTCCTTGCTCTCGCTTTTTTTCATTCCCGTAATTTCATCATCAAACTGATAAAAATTTGCTTTGGAACCGAGAGTAAAGACAAAATCATCCCGTTTTAAAACAGAAGACGGATTCCCGTCTTCTTCGAATATCTGATAATTAATTGTTACTACATCGTCTTTTTTCGCGGAAGCGCTGTCGTCACGATCCATAACAATTGCGTTTCGTTCCCTTATTCCGTCCAGCTCCCTTTTTAAATCATCATTTTCGACTTCAGCATACGGATACTCAACTTTAAGTCCCTTCCATAAGCCTATTTTTACTTCGGGAAGCACATCGTATACAACGGAAAAATTAAGGTCTTTCTCAAAATCAAGTGTCGGGTCATCCTGTAACTCAGGCGTTGAATAGGGCAGGGGTCTTTCACTGCGTGGGAGGTTTTCCTTATCAAAAACCTCTTTCAGCGCGGATTCGATTATCCGTCCCAGCGCATCCTGCTTGAGAGCTTCGCTGAATTTGCGTTCCAGCACTTCCTGCGGGACTTTTCCCTTCCTGAAACCAGGAATTTGAAGGCTTTTGGTATATTCCTTGAGCATATCCTGATATTGAGCGTGAACATCGTCCTTTGGGACTGTGATATTCAGGTTAATATTTGATTTATCAAGCCGTTTTATTTCTTTAGTTATAGCCACATTTTTCCTCTTTATGACAATTTTACCGCTATCTGAACCGCGCAAGGATCGAACTTGCGACCCGCAGATTAAGAGTCTGCTGCTCTACCAGCTGAGCTAGCGGTCCTTATTCACAAAGATACTATCAGAAAGCGTTAAATAGGTCAATTATGCGCATGAAGCATTTCCAATCGTTAAATCGCCGATTGTTAAAACATTACGGTAGACTTCGGCAGTTCCCGAGCTTTTAAGGCCTTCGACAGCGAAAGTTATTTCGTTTATCGCTCCAAGACCCATGCCTAATTTTTCCCATGCCTTAAAATGCTCGGAGACGGAAACAACGCCCTTGCTGCTTTTTGCCGTACGAATGCTCCAGTACTGATTAAATGTTCTTGTTCCCATGATGGAAGGTTGTTCCACACATATTTTTTTATTGACAAGATACATACTTCCGTCTATTACTATACTTCTTTCCAACGGATAATTTTTTGTGTTTATGTCTGCATTTTCTACAATGTAAAATTCTATCAGCGGATTGATTGACCAGCCGTAAACGCACAAACAGGAACCTTTATCAGGAAAGTAATTAACGCCGTAATTTACCTTGATTGTTCCCATATTGGAAAATCTTTTTGCTTTTTTAAAACCAAACCATTTACCCGTGCGGAAAATCGCGCTGTTCGATGTTTCCCATTTGCATTTGAAGCCCCCGTTTTTATTTAAAGACATGGCGCCGGTTCCGGAATCCTGCCAGTACTCGTATTTTAATCCGTTATACCTTCCGAATTGCGGTTTATTTAATACACCTGGTCCGAATGAAAAATTATCCGTCTGTCCGTTCATGTTTAAAAGGGTTATCGGCGGTTTTGTTTCTATAATTTGCCTGGTTTTGCGTAATTCCCCCGGAGTAAGTCCATATTCGCGTTTGAAAGCTCTGATATATGACTGTTCAAATTCATGACCGTATTCAACAGCGATGTCCAGAATATTTATATTCGTATTCAATATATCATAAACGCTGAGAGCCATTTTACGGGAACGAATATAAGTCCCGATTGATTGTCCGAAAGAGAATTTGAAAAGCCGCCGTAAATGCGTAGCGGAAATGGAAAATTTATCCGCAAGATAATCGGTATTTACATCGAATTTTAACCCGTCTTCAATCTCGTATAAAACATTCTCAAGTACATTAATTGCGCTGTTCATAAAAACATTTATAATGCATTTTTTTGAAATAAAAATGAACTTTTCTGTCCAAAATCAAAAATTTTACTTATTATTAAGGCTTTCCAAAACTTCAGTTTTTAGAAAAGGTTTAATTGACAAAGAGAGCTAAAAATTGATAGATTTCACATAGAAATAGTCTATTTATGCGAGAGTGGTGGAATTGGCAGACACGCCAGACTTAGGATCTGGTGCCATTGGCATGAGGGTTCAAGTCCCTCCCCTCGCAAGTTTTTATGCAGAGGTATTGGAGAAAACATGAAAGTATTTATAACAGGCGGAACCGGAAATATAGGGCAGTATGTTACACTGGCGGCGGTTGAAAACGGACATGAAGCTGTTGTATTGTCACGTAATCCTGAAAAATACCCGTCAATTGCAAAAAAGGCGTCTCTTATTAAAGGCACAATAACCGATTATGATCTTTTGGCAAAAGCCGTAAAAGGATGTGACGCTGTAATACACATTGCCCTTGGGTGGGGAGAAGAGCCGGTTTCGATGTTTCAAAACGATACGGCAGCTACTGTAAATTTACTGGAAATTTCAGAGAAAGCGGGTATTGAAAGATTTATCTACACAAGCAGTACAGCCGCAATGGGACATATGCGTAACGGTATGGATGAAACAGCTGCAAACCTTCCTCTTGATCTTTACGGAAGCACCAAATCGGCAAGTGAAGCCTTTGTTTTGGGATTTACCAAATATTACGGCAGAAATAAAAAAGTTTCCATGAAACGCAACATTATCCGTCCTGGTTATACATATTCAAACCCGCCGTTTTCGGACGGCTCTTCACAATCTGATAAACGGTTTTTTATTATTGCAGATGCTGTTGTTAATAATAAACCTGTAGAACTTACAAAATATGATGGAACGCAGTTTATTTCCGCTCCTGAAATTGCTCAGCTTTATATAAAATTGCTGGAAAGCGGAAAAAATGAAGAAACCTATCTTGCGCTTGGAAATGTATGGACTTCATGGGAACAAATTGCAAAAATCGCGCTGGAATATTTTCCCGAATCCAAATCTGAAATTGTTTTTACTGATCTGGGATGGAGCGAACAGCCGGTATTGTATAACGTTAAAAAAATGGAAAGGGATTTTGGGCTTTCTTTTGACAGTCAAAACGATCTTCGCTCTCATATAAAATGGAATGTTGAAATGGCTTTAAGTGCGCATGGTTTGCGGTAAATTACCCCAAAATCCGAAGATATGACTACAAGATATTGATGATGAAGGTGATCTTAACCTATGTAATTTCTAAATCATAAAGGTCACCCGCATCAGGTATAGTACTGCACTGTACATAATGGCACCTGCCCGGCGTTTAAGTTTTAAGCGCCGGAAGGCGCCGTTTTTTTTCGTTTTTCCAAGAGAAAATTTTAGCTGTTCCAAAACCGGCAAAAATTTGGGAACAGCCTTAATTGACATTTTTTTTTGTTTAAGATAAGGTTGAAGAGTAAAGTTGTTCGATAACTAACCGAGTTGTCGAACAAGTCCTGTCAAAAAACGCCGTCTTAGCTCAGCTGGCAGAGCACTTGACTTGTAATCATGAGGTCTTCGGTTCGATTCCGAAAGACGGCTAAATAAAAGCAATGGAGAAATGATGACAATTGACCCCAGGAAAACCTTGCTTCTGATAATAGATGTTCAAAATGATTTCTGCCCCGGCGGAGCGCTTGCAGTTAATGAAGGCAATGAGGTTATAAAACCGTTAAACGCGCTTTCATCTGCGCTTGCTGCCAAAGGAGGGAGGGTTGCCGTTACTCAGGACTGGCATCCAAAGGATCATGTCTCTTTTGCTTCATCCTGTGAAGGGAAGAAGCCAGGAGATGCGGTTGATACAGACCTTGTTAAAGGTCAGGCGCTCTGGTCGGATCATTGCGTTCAGGGTACAAAGGGAGCCGCTTTCCATGACGAACTTGATCAAAAGCCGGTTTCAATGATAATACGCAAAGGGTTTCGCAGGGAACTTGATTCCTATTCGGCATTTTTTGAAAACGACAGGAAAACTCCTACAGGGCTTGAGGGCTGGATAAAATTTCTTGGTATAGAAACTGTAATTATGGGCGGGCTTGCCACGGATTACTGTGTGTTTTATAGCGCAATCGACTGTAAAAATTTAAAATTAAAAACCATTATAGCAAGCGATGCTGTACGCGGCGTTGGAATCCCTGAAGGCTCTGTCAAAAAAGCCGTTTCGGCGATGGAAAACGCAGGTATTGAATTTCACTCTTCCAAAGAAATACTTGATGGATTATACTAAAAAAGAATTCCATGACAGAAACATCAGCTCTTTTCACTGATTTTTATTCGCTCACAATGGCTCAAGGGTACTGGAAAAGAAACAATAACGAACGTGCTGTGTTTGAAATGTTTTTCCGTCATCAGCCGTTTAACGGCGGGTACTCCATTTTCGCAGGTCTGCAAACCCTGCTTGAAAAACTTTCAGACCTTTCATTTACTGACGATGACATTGCATGGCTTAAAACTTTAGGCGTTTTTGAAGATGCGTTTACTGATTATCTTAAAACTTTTCGTTTTAACGGTTCGCTTTGGGCAATTGATGAAGGAACCGTTATTTTTCCGAACGAACCTTTAATAAGGGTTGAAGGCACTTTGATTGAATGTCAGATAATCGAAGGGCTTCTGCTGAATGTCATTAATTTTCAGAGCTTAATCGCTACTAAAACCTGCCGTATCTGGCTGGCTTCTGGAAAAAGCAAAGTTATGGAATTCGGCTTAAGGCGGGCTCAAGGACCTGATGGAGCAATTTCAGCTTCCCGCGCGGCTTTTATTGGAGGAGCGTCAGGGACAAGCAATACTCTTGCAGGAAAAATTTTTGGAATCCCAGTGATGGGTACTATGGCTCATTCATGGATTATGTCTTTTGATAATGAAGAAGACGCGTTTGATAACTATGCCGCATTATACCCCGAAAGGGCTATTTTCCTTATTGACACTTACGACACATTGAAAAGCGGAATACACAACGCAATAAAAACCGGGAAAAAAATGGCTCAAATGGGAAGAAATTTCGGAGTACGGCTTGATTCCGGGGATATTCAATATCTTTCAACTGAAGCAAGGCGTCTTCTTGACAATGCCGGATTAAAAGACGCTTATATTACAGTCTCAAATGACCTTGACGAACATATTATCGAAACACTGGTAAAGGAAGGCGCTCCTGTTGACAGTTGGGGTGTCGGTACAAAAATGGTAACAGGAGCCAATGCAGCATCCTTTACGGGCGTTTACAAAATATCAGCGCGAACGGAAGGCGGAAAAACAATCCCTGTTATGAAATTTTCAGATAATCCTGAAAAAACGACAAATCCGTGCGTCAAACAGGTTTGGCGGATTAAGGATAAAAACGGAAGCGCGATTGCGGACGTCATTGGAATTGAAGGAGAAGATGCACCTGAGGAAGGGAGCCGTCATTGTTTCTGGCACCCGTCCGCCGATTACAGGCATTTCTATCATGTCATTGAAAATAAGCCTTGCGCTCTTTTAAAAAAGAGGATAGACAACGGCTCTCTTACAGGCGATTTCCTTCCGTTAGCTGCAATAAAAGAGCGAGCTTTAACCGATCTTGAAAGTTTTGATTCTACATATAAAAGACTTTTAAACCCTCATATTTACAAGATTTCCTTTACGGAGAAACTGCGCAGTTTGAAACTGGAGCTGATACAGAAACACCTCGGCAGTAAACAAAACTAAAATAGATTTGTTTTTGCAGCGCAAGACACTAATTATTTTTTATGTTATAGTTTCATAATGAACAATATAAAAATAACTTTTCAGGGCGGTAAAACTGCGGAATGCCGGTATGGCACTAAAGCATCTGATTTGATAGAGCATTTCGGAATCCCTAAAGATAATATCGCGGCAGTTAAGGTAAATAACGAAATCCGCCCTGTCGGAACATCACTCCTTGTTAACGCCGTTTTGGAACCAGTTCTCCTTGATTCTCCTGAAGGAGCAATGATCTACCGCAGGACGCTTTCCTTTGTTCTTGCAATTGCCGTAAGGAATGTTTTTCCGGAAAGAGGAGTCTATGTAGGACATTCTCTTGGAAACAGTTATTATTATACATTCAGGGCAGGCGAAAAACCTGAAGAAAGCGAAGTTGCAAAGCTCTGTAAAGAAATGCAAAAGCTTGTAAGGGAAGATTTGCCGATATCTTTTAAATATCTTGCGTACGAAGAAGCTGTCCAGTTATTTAAAGACCTCCGTCAAAAGGATACCGCTCTTTTACTGGAACAAAGAAGTACGTCAAGAATAAAGGTAAACGAATGTCAGGGTTACATTGACATCTATATCCAGCCGCTTCTTGACAGAACAGGTCTTCTTTCCGCTTTTGAACTTTTGCCGTATAATGACGGTTTTCTCCTGCGTTTTCCCGCCATCGGAAAAGGAAACAAAATCGACGCTTTTGTGGATGAACCTCAGCTTTTTAATGTGTACAGCGATTACAAAAAATGGGGGCGTAATGTCGGGGTAAGGGTAGTAGGTGATTTAAATTCCCTTATTACCGGAAGAAAAATAATTGACTATATAAGAATTGCCGAAGCGCATCAGGCGCGTAAAATATCCGATATTGCGAATCAGATATATGAAAAACATAACGATGTAAAAATGATACTTATTGCAGGTCCTTCCAGTTCAGGAAAAACCACAAGCGCAAAAAAACTTTCCATTGAGCTTATGGTGCTTGGACTTAAACCTGTAGCAATAAGCCTTGATGACTATTACAGAGGTACGGATCAGACTCCTAAAGATGAAAAGGGAGAACCCGATTACGAATGTCTTGAAGCACTTGATGTGCCTTACCTTAATGAACAGCTTCAGGCTTTGTACAGAGGGGATGAAATTACGCTTCCTTTTTATGATTTTAAAACAGGCATCCGCAAAGAATCAGGCGGAAAAAGCATTACACTCGATGATCAGACTATTCTCATTGTAGAAGGCATTCACGGTCTTAACGATGCGCTGACATACAGTTTAAAGCGCAGCACAAAATTCAAGATTTATGTTTCAGCGCTTACGCAGCTTAATCTGGATGATCATAACCGTATACCTACAAGCGATAACAGGCTGCTCAGGCGTATGGTGCGCGATTCCCAATTCAGGGGAATGGACGCGGCAGGCACAATAAAAATGTGGTCAAAAGTGCAGGCAGGCGAAAGAAAGCATATTTTCCCGTTTCAGGATACATCGGATACTGCGCTAAATTCAGCTCTTGATTATGAACTGCCGGTTTTAAAATATTATGCGGATCCCCTATTGCGCGCTGTCAAGCCCAGCAGACCGGAATACTGCGAAGCTGCGAGACTCCTGTCTTTTCTTGAAAATTTTACGCCGATTCCGCCTCAATATGTACCTGGGACCAGTATTTTACGCGAATTTATCGGAGACAGCGAATTTAAGTACTAAGTACTAAGACATAGGACTTTCCTTGTGTCTTGACAAAAAAGGCTTATTCCATGACCATAAAACAATGACAGTGGCCATAAGGTCTTTATTTGAAAATATTATTTTTCTTTCCACAGTTTCCAGTTTAATCACCGCTCAAATTTTAAAAATGGTTATTTCTCTTATTACTCATAAAAAAATTAGTATATGGGATGCGGTTGGAACCATGATTTGGCGTACAGGCGGGATGCCTTCAAGCCATTCTGCTGTTGTATGTTCTCTGGCAATGTCGACAGGGATTAGGGAAGGAATTTCTTCCAATTTTTTTATTTTTAGCATTGTTTTCGCGATGATTGTTTTAAGGGATTCATTTGGAGTCAGGAGAGCTGCCGGTTTACAGGCTAAAGCCCTGAATAACCTTGGGAAACAGTCGGCGGAGAAAACAGGTCTAGAATTTAATTCTGTAAAGGAAATTCAGGGACATTCAATACTTGAAGTTCTGGCCGGAGCCTTGTTGGGCATTCTGATTGCGATTTTTTTTCACCTTTTATAGGCATTTTTTATGTCATTTTTCCGCTCTGTTTTGCTTTTAAGTCTTGTAACGCTGATTCTGTCTTCGGCTCTTTTTTTTATCGGATCAACTTTGGGTTATGATGATTATAAAAGCGGTTACGCAGTGCTTACGGCGGAAAGCGCTGTTGATGACAGGTTACTGTGCGAACTATTGGATACTGAAAAAAATTTTTTTGGAGGAGTTCCAATATCGGAGTCTTCGCAATGGGTAATGCTTGATTCTTTCGGGTCTCTGGAAAAAATACCGCTTGATAAATACGATTCAAGAATATTTCCGTTTGATCCGCGCAATGACGGTTATGCCTCTAAACTAAAGGATGTTTTCGTAAGAGACGGCAAAAGATTTATTTTTATTCCCCTTAATGCGGGAAACTGGAATTCCGCGCTGCTTGACAATCATTTTAGAAATCTTTTGGGGGATATTTCCTATTCAGTTGATTATTACGGCATAAGTAGACCAGTATACCTTTTTTTTATGGCATATACTGTAGCCTCTCTTGTCTTTATTGCGCTTTGTTTTATAACAAGAAAAGCGCATCATGGGACTTTGACCTTAATTCCATTGGTTTTTATTTTTTTATCCCTTGCTTTTTTCGGATTTTCAGGTATTGCCTGCGCCGCTTTGTTTCTGGGTTTTTTCTTTTTGTTCAGGGAACCTCTTGGCGAAATTTTCGGTTACAGAACTGTCGTCATTGGAAAAAAAATGCAAAGAATAAAATATTTTTATAAAAATTTTATTAAACCGTACAGTTTATACTGGTCTTTACTGCCTGTATTTGCAATAGCTGTCGGAGTAATTACCGCTTTTTCATCCATAAACCCTTTTTTTTTACTTACTGTTTTTATTGCAGCTTTGGTATTATTTTTCTTTTTATCAGGAACAATTTCAAAAATAAAAGACAGCCGCAGGCGTTTTAATCCTGTAATGATAATTAAAAAACATTTGCCCGAAGCCGCTTTTTCAATTTACATGATGCCTTTTATCGCTTCAGCAGTAATTGTTATGATTTTTATTCCGTTTATATCATCCTCTTATGTTGCAGACGGCAAATTTGATGTAATTATAGATGAACAGGACTATTATTCGCATTTAATTTATCAGAAAACGTTTTCAACACATAAACTTGGACAGGGATACAGTAATTTTTCCGTTTATGCATATGATAATGACGGGCTTCCTTTACAGGACGGTAATTCAAATGTAAGCGCGGCTGTTGAATTAAATGAATTTCCCCTCTTTCCGCTGAAACATTTAATGGAATTTTTTAATGACGTGAACAGCGGAAGAAAAACCGGCGGTATTGACAATACCAATGAAATCAGTGAAAAATTAACATTATTGGTCTTTTTATTGTTTATTATTCCGTTTTTATTAATAAAAGAAAAAAAAGATTATAAAAATAATAATACCAGCATATTAAAAACAAAATACGGAAAACTACGGTATAAAAGGAGTAAAATGCAAGCCTACAATGCAAAAACAGGATACCGCATACTGAAGGACGCATAACCCATGAAGATATACAGTTTTCCGCGCGGCGGAATAATTTTTAATGACCCTGCTTCTCCTCCAAAAAGCGCAGCCGTAAATGCGTTTCTGCCTGCATTTTCCGTTATTCCTCTTGGAGACAGCAAAGGAAAGATATATCCTGTTGTCTCAATTGGAGAAGTTGTAAGAGAAGGAATGTTAATCGGCAGAGCGTCGGGAACAGGGATTGCCAATGTTCATTCCGCGATTCCAGGAAAAGTTGTCCGTAAGGTGACATGGATTGACAATAACGGAAGCAAGAATGAAGCTCTTGTAATCAGGATGGAAGGCGCTTTTGAAAGACTTGGAAAGAAAGAAGAGGTATTCTCTTTTGCAGGTTTGAGCGGTTTTGATATACAGAGGTTAATTGCTGAACACGGTATAGTGGAAATGGAAAACAGCGGGAGACCCCTTTCGGAGATGATTGTTAATGCAAAGAAGGAAGAAAAACTTACAATGGTAATCCGCTGTATTTTTGATGATCCCTGGCTTGTCGCCGATTACGCGCTTTGCATGGAAAGACTTAACGCCGTAATTCAGGGTGCGTTACTTACGGCAAAAGCCTGTCAAATAATAAACGAAATTATTATAGCTGTTTCCCATCCAGAAAAAGAGCTGGGACAGATGCTTCTTTTGGAAGCTGAAAAATCTGATATTTCATCAACTCTTGTGTTAACCAGCAGCCGGTATCCGCAGCGGACTCAAAGGGAACTTGAACATACGCTCAGAATATACGAAAAAAAAGAAAACCGTAATTTCGGCTCTTTTTTAATATTAGGACCTGCAGTTCTTGCGGCGGCTTATGATGCGGTTGTCCATAAAAAGGCGGTTTTGGAAAGATACGTCGCTGTCGGAGGCTCCGCGATAAAACGCCCTCAGATAATGAAAGTCAGGATAGGAACAAGAATCAGCGAAATAATAGAACAGTGCGGAGGTTTTTCTGAAAATCCTGAACGGATAATAACAGGTTCTCCTGTTTCAGGAAAAGAAGTATTGTATCTTGACGAGCCTGTAGATAAAACATGTTATGCAATTGTTGCCATGTCAAAGTCACAGGCAAGAATTCAAAAGAGTCAGAATTGCATAAATTGCGGTGAATGCAGGGCAGTATGTCCAGTAGGGCTTGATCCGCAGAATATTTATAAGCGTATTAAAGCGCAGAAAATTGACAATTTAAAGATAACAAACTGTAATGGATGCGGATGCTGCAAGCTTGTTTGTCCTTCTTCGCTGCCGCTGCTTGAGACAATTGTTGAAAAAGCGGATGAGGTGGATTGTGCCTGATCAAAAGTACATTTTTTTTCACAAACCTCAAATCAATATCTCTTATCCAAGTATAGGCAGAATGTGGCTGATTTGCGTATGCGCGTTTTTCTGTATACTTCAATCTGCGTTAAGCGACGGAGGAAGATCCTTAATTCCGGCGTTTACAGCGCTTTTTCTCGCCATTCTGACAGAATTATTGCATACATGGCGCAATTACGGTACGGCGAAAATAAAAGACGGGAGCGCGGCGGCTACGGCGATGCTTCTGTGTTTATTGCTTCCAAATGAAATCCATCCTGTTTATGCCGCGCTTGGAACAATTTTTGCGATTACAGTAGTAAAATACAGTTTCGGCGGACTTGGTTCAAACTGGCTTAACCCAATGCTTGGCGGCTGGCTTTTTATCCGTTTTTCATGGCCTGGTGTTTTTAATTCATCTGCGCCTGTTTCAGTTACGGAATTGAGTGTTGTTTCAAATTTAAGCTCATTGGATAATAATATTACTGATTTTCTTAACAATTCTGTCTTTTCATTTACAGGAGTGCAGCTTCCGTCAGGGTATATCGATCTTTTATTTAATGTAAATCCCGGGCTTATTGCGGACAGAGGGCTTTTTTTCCTTTTATTAGGCACTATTGTAATAACTGCTACAGGCGTTAACAGAGGATGGATACCTCTTGTTTTTCTCGCAGTTTTCGGTTTTTTTATTCGGGCTGCCGGTGATATGAACGGAAGCGCCGGAAACGGAGATTTGCTTTACGGAATATTTTCAGGAGGCACAATTGCGGCAGCTTTCATAATTGCGGCAGAACCTGCAAGCAGCGCAAAATTAAAGATTGGAATTCTGTTTTCGGTTATTTTCGGAGCTTTCCTTTCATGGTTTTTCCGTTACAGATGTTTTGAATTTACAGGATGCCTTATAGCTTTGGCTCTTGTTAACTGTATTACCCCTCTTGTAAGGCTTATTGAAGAAAAATTTTTTCTGTCACGCAGTAACCGCAGATGTTTTTAGGAAAATAATTTATGAAAAATATAAATGATTTAAAGGATAAATTACTGCTGTTTGGTTGGATAACGGGATTATTAATAATAATTTCTGTAATCTGGAATTTATCACAGCCGGTTCAGGCATACTATCTTCAGCGTACCGTAAACAATATTTTTATCAACAATGATGATCCTCGGAGGCTGTCATCATATTTGCCGAAAAAACATAAAGATGCGTTTCTTTTGGGTTATTGGTTTTTAATGCATAACTCCGAAGATATAATGTTTGTTTTTTCAATTTTTCAGGACGGAATTCTGATTCCTCTCGGAGCTATTGTTTCTGATGAAGGCGTTATAAAAGAAATAATTCCGTTAAGCGCTCATGCTGTAAAAGTGTTCGGTAATTTGCATCAAAATATCATACAAATGTATGCCAAACGCATAGAAGAAGCATCAGGTTAAATCAAGGAGAGAATTAAAGGTGACTATAAACCGTCAGAATTCTTTTTGGGGCTCTCTTTCTCCTCTTGGAGGATTAACGGGAGCAGGACTTATTATTATGGCTTCCGCGCGTCTTTCCTGGGCTATTACAATATCAGGAAGCATATTCTGGGTATACGGGTTTACATCCTTTACCTACAGTTTTTTTGCTTCTGCCCTGGGAAAAAAAGTGTTTCCCTCCTGCGGAAGAAAAGTTCTTTATGTCTGTATTGCTTCTTTCTGGGGAAGCATGTACCTGTTTTTATTCTGGCTGTTGTGTCCCTTTGCGGCTTTTGAAACATTCCTGCTTCTGCTTTTGGTTCCTTTGTTCTGCGCAGGTTCAGGTATAATAGAGCAGATAACGGCATTGTCGGATAACAATACCCCGGATATTTTTGAATTAATATCGGATGCGGTCTCACAGGCGGCGGTTCTTGCGGGCTTACTGATTATTATTTCAATAATAAGAGAACCTCTTGCATATTGTTCGCTTTCTTTTCCGGGATCCTATCAGGGCATGATGACAATTATGTACTTCAGTGAAAATTCATTTTTCCCGATAAGAATATTTTCGGCATCAGCAGGCGCGTTAATTTTATTGGGATATATAATTTGCCTGTATCAATATACAAAAAATTATATTTTTACGGGAGAAATAAAATGAACGGAACATATTCTTTGCTTTTGGCTGTTTTTTCCGCATTTACCATGAATTTGACATTACAATGCGCAATCGGGCTTAAAAAAGCATCTGAATCAGAAAATTACAAAGCAATTACTACGCTTTATAAGCTGTCGCTTATTTTTATTATTGTTATTCTTTTATGGTTCTCTTTCTCTAAAATTCTTTATTCATTATTCTCAGGCATTTTCATTTATGTACTGCTGTTCCCCGTAAGTTATATTGTTTACGAAGGACTTGAATATCTGCTTTTCAGGTACTTGTTAAAAAATGAAAAAAAGGATGAAAGTTTTGTAAGTTTTCCAGGAGGCATTACAGCTGTAGCTGTGTTTTTATGTTTAAATATATCTGGAAATTTTTTGGAAACCGCAATGCTGTCTTTTGGTTTTACATTCGGGATTTTTCTTGTATTGATGATTATAAGGGAAGTGAGAAAAAGAGCTTCTCTTGAAGAAGTACCGCTGTTTTTGCGCGGCAACCCGCTGATACTTATTACTATGGGTTTATTATCGCTTGTTTTTTCTGTCGGATCTTTATTGATATTAAGGATGATTAACGCAGGGTGAGCGGAAAAAAATTAAATATTATTTTAGGTTCACATGCCCATGTGCCTTCAGGATCTCCTGAAAGTGAATATGAATATTTATATGTTAATAAAATGCGCCCTTTTGTCTCTAACCTTTACCGTTATTCGAACATTCAGGCAGTACTTCATTATTCAGGCGTTTTGCTTTACTGGATAGAAAGAAATCATCCTGAATTTTTTATGCTTATAGAAGACATGGTATCAAGAAAACAGATCGAAATTCTCGGCGGAGGTTTTTATGAGCCGATGTTTCCGTTAATTCCTCCACAGGACAGAATAGGGCAGGTTGAACTTTTAACGACATATCTACGCAAGCATTTCGGTAAACGTCCTTTGGGATGCTGGATACCTTTTTTTGCATGGGAACAGCATCTTGCGGCTTCCTTTTCCGCAAGCGGCATGGATTATACGTTTCTCTCCAAGGATCAGTTTTTACAGGCGGGTTTATCAGGTGAAGATCTTTATTATCCCTGCATTACAGAAGATCAGGGAAAACTGATTAAAATATTTCCTGTGTCATCGCAAATTGAAGAAGAACTTATTCATTCAAGTTTTACCCATGTTATTGATAATTTTTTAAACAGGACAGAAAATGAACCGGGCGTTTTACAGGACAGAACCATAAGCATTTTTCCTGAAAAAGTTTTATGTTCTCCTGAAGAAGCGCAGGAATATGCGTGGAATCGTTTTTTTGAAGAGGTATCGCTTTCCGGTAATATTATTGAAACAATATTACCGTCAAAAATTTTAAAAATTAAAAAAACAAGCAAAAAGGCAAGCTTTCCGAATTCAACTTCCATTACTGATTTTTCACCCCGAAATTTCCTTATAGAAAACTGTGAAACAAACGGCATTTATTCAAAAATGATTTTTGTTAATGTTCTTATAAGCCAGTTAAGAGGCGATAAATCAAGAAAACAAAACGCAAGAGAAGAACTGTGGAAAGCTCAAGACTCATGCCTCTTTACTCCGGGAAATAAAAAGTACGGAAGTGATTTAAGAAAAACAGCTTACAGTTCCCTCTTAAGAGCGGAAAAACTTTCAAGAGAAAAAAATAAATCAATTTCCCCGCTTGTCAATTATGATTTTGATTTTGACGGAAATACCGAATATCTTTTTCAGGGAGCGCTTATAAATTGCTACATACAGCTTACAGGAGCCGGTATTTTTGAGCTTGATTATCTTCCCAAGGACTGGAATTATCTTGACTGCGGATCTTTTAAGTGTCCAGGTGAAAATACAGATAAAAAAAGAACTGCATTTGCGGATGTTATATTGCATCCTGATACAGAATTAACTGATATTGAAAACAAACTGTCAGAGAATGCAAGAATTTTGTTCAATGAAAAATTCGAAGCTGTAACAGAAGACAGAAAAGGAAAGTCCTGCTTTTTCCTGCCTGCCTGCGATGCTGATGTTCCATTCGGCTCTATCGAGGTAAATAAATGTTTTTTGCTGAAGAAAGACAGTCTTTCTGTTTCATACAGCTTAAAAAATTGCGGTAATGAAAATAATAAGTTTATTTTTTTTACGGAAGTTGATTTTTCTTTTGCCGGAATTGGTGAAGATTATGTCCGCTTCTACACAGTTGAAAACGGGGAGAAGGATATTCCTGCAGAAAAAACACTGGATAAAATAAATATTCTTAAGATATTGGATGTTATAAATGAAGTTCAGTTAATAATAAAAACAGAGAAAGAATTTTCAGGCAGTTTAATTCATGTTTTCAATGAAAATCAGTATCAGGTTAGCCGGATTATAACGTTTTTTCCCGTTAACCTAGATTCCGGCAAAACATGGACAAACGAATTCAACTTGAAATTATCCCATTAATTTTGCTATTATTGCCTTACTATGAAAAGAAAGTTAATTACATCGGCATTGCCTTATGTGAATAATGTTCCTCATCTTGGAAATTTATTACAAGTGCTTTCAGCGGACTGTTTTGCGCGTTTTTGCAGATTACAGGAAATTGAAACCCTTTATATCTGCGGGACTGACGAATACGGCACAGCTACGGAAAACAGGGCGGCGGAGGAAGGAAAAGAGCCCAAGGAACTGTGCGACAGTTATCATGCGGTTCACAGAGATATTTATTCATGGTTTAACATTGAATTTGATAAATTCGGACGCACTTCAACGCCTGTGCAAACTGAAGTGACGCAGGGAATTTTTCTTAATCTGGAAAAAAACGGCTATATTCTTGAAAAAACAATAGAACAGTTTTTCTGCCCGAAATGCGTAAAATTTCTTGCAGATCGTTATATAAGGGGAATTTGTCCTGTATGCGGCTCCTCTGAAGCGCGGGGAGATCAGTGCGAAACTTGCGGAAAACTTCTGGATCCTACCGATCTAAAAGAGCCTGAATGTTCTTCCTGCGGCAATACCCCTTCGCTTAAAAAAACAAATCATCTGTACATAGATCTTCCGGGAATTAAAGACAAACTGGAAGCATGGATAAAAACCGCTTCAGAAAAGGGATTCTGGGCAAATAACGCCGTGCAAATGACCAATGCATGGATAAGGGACGGTCTTAAGGAAAGAGCTATAACAAGAGATTTAAAATGGGGCATTCCTGTACCTCGTCCCGGTTATGAAAACAAAGTTTTTTATGTTTGGTTTGACGCTCCTATTGGTTATATTTCAATAACAGGCGCATTGGGCGATGAAATTTCAAAAGGAATAAAAATGCATCCTCCTGCGAATGAAAATAAAATAACTTTTTCTGATTGGCATGAATTTGTGAATTACTGGTGGAAGAGCCCTAATGATGTCGAGCTTTTTCAGTTTATAGGAAAAGATAATATTCCTTTTCATACAGTAATATTTCCATCCAGTCTTTTAGGCAGCGTTGATGCAAACGCAAATGACTGTTGGACAATGTTACACCACATATCAAGTTCAGAATACCTCAATTATGAGAATTCCAAATTTTCTAAATCAAGAGGAATTGGGGTTTTTGGAACAGACGCGAAAGAAACAGGAATTCCTTCTGACGTATGGCGGTTTTATATTTTTTACAACCGCCCTGAAAAAACGGACTCCATGTTTACATGGAAAGATTTTCAGGAAAAAACCAACTCGCTCCTTATAGGAAATCTTGGGAATTTAATTAACCGCACATTACTGTTTGTTATCCGCTATTATGACGGAAGAATACCTGAAGGAGAAAGCGATCCTTTACTTTGGGCGGAAGTCATAAAATATGAAAAATCAATCGCGCAAAAGCTTGAAAGAGCGGAACTTCGCGACGCTTTCAGGGAAATATTTTATCTTTGTTCTTACGCCAACAAGTATTTTCAGGATAATGAACCATGGCGGCTTCGCAATGATGAACCTGAAAAGGCAAAAAATGTAATACGCGATTTAGCTTTTATTGTGAGGGATTTATCGGTATTGATTGAACCTTTTCTTCCGCAGACTGCCGCAAAGACAGCTTCGTTTTTCGGGTTAAAAATCAGGGAAAATCTCTTTTGGAAAGACATAGGAAAGCCTGGAGGCATAGGCGATGTTCAGCTTCAAAGCGAAGTGCTTTTTTCAAAACTGGAAACCGAGCAGATTAATATTCTGCGCGAAAAATATTCGGGAAATCAGAAAGAAAGGCAGGAAACAAAACAATCATTTTCTTCCGTTATGGACTTAAGGGTAGCAAAAATTGAAAAGATTCAAAGGCATCCAAAAGCTGATAAACTCTATATCATTAATCTTGAAACAGGCGAAGGCGTTACAGGAATACGAGAAGAAAGGCAAATAGTCTCCGGTCTTGTCGGGTTTTATACAGAGGAACAGCTTCTCGGAAGAAAAATTATAGTCGCTTATAACCTTAAGCCTGCTAAATTGCGCGGAATAGAATCAAAAGGGATGCTTCTGGCGGCAGGCGATAATAAGGGAATTGATTCTGAGGGCAAAGAAACTGAACGCTGCGAGGTTCTGGATGCTTGTTCCTTCCCCACAGGAACAAAGCTTCTGCCTGAAGGTGAAGAGCCTTCTTCTGCGCCTGCAGAAATTGACATAGATACATTTTTCTCTGTGAAGATACTTGTAAAAGATTACAATGTTCTTTTTATGGATAAAAAATTGTGTCTGGACGGAAACCCTGTGTGTACTAAAATTATTCCCGAAGGAGAAGTACACTGAGATTCTGATGTTAAAAAATATATAATGGAATTTATAAAAGATATAACAAAAGCGGATATGTCAGTCTGTGAAGAAGCAGCCTCGTTTTTACAGTCCCGTATGTGGGGACAATTTAAATCCGAATTCGGCTGGAAAGCGGAAGCTTTTTTAATTGACTGGGGTCAGGAAAAAAAACCGCTGCTTGTTCTTTCCCGCATTCTGTTCCGCTGTTTTTCGTTCTCTTATGTTCCATGGGGTCCTGAAGCGCCGCTTTTTTTCCCCAATGACTTAAAAGCCCTTGTCTCAGCGGAAATTGCAAAAAAATTAAAATCTTTTCTTTCGAATAATTCTTTATTCATAAGGTTTGAACCGCCGTGGTTTAATTCTGAAAACAATGAAGAAGAGAATAATTATTTTTTTAAAGCAGGTTTTATGAAAGCGGGTGCAGACGTCCAGGCGCCCGATACAGTTATTTTAAATCTTAAATCTTCATGCAAGGAAATCCTTGCGTCAATGAAGCCGAAATGGCGCTATAATATTTCCCTCTCTGAGAAAAAAGGCGTCACGGTGAATATAGGCGTTATACATGAACTTGATGTTTTTTATTCCCTGTTAAAAGAAACAGCCGAAAGAGACGGTATTGCAGTCCACAGTTTTGAATATTATAAAGCGTTATTCGAAATATGCGGGGAAAAAAAAGAAAAAATCAATCTTTACATTGCAAAACATGAAGGCGATGTTCTTGCGGCGATTATTGTTCTTTTCAGAGAAAAAACCGCAACATATCTTTACGGAGCGTCTTCAAATAATAAAAGAAACTTGATGGCGCCTTATGCTCTGCAATGGAAAGCGGTGCAGGATGCAAAAGACGCGGACTGTGAATACTACGATTTTTTCGGTATTCCTCCTTACGATGATCCCAATCACCCGATGGCGGGTTTATACCGTTTTAAAACAGGTTTTGGCGGGCAGATAATCCATCGTCCTGGAAGCTGGGACTATGTTTATAAGCCTTTTTTTTATACTTTTTTTAATATTGCAGAAAGATTACGAAAAAAAATACGTGATCTTAAAAAAAGAAAATAGATTTGTTCGATAACTTCAGTTATTGAACAACTTCCTTGTCCAATAATTTATTTCACCTTAGTATTGCATATCATACCTGAAAAAATGTATAGTGGAACTTAAGGAGTTAATATGGCATTTGCATTAAACACGTATCCAATTACTTACCGTTCAAAATTTTCAGGCGGAAAATGGAAGAGCGAGTATCTGGAAAAACCGCATAAAACGCCGGAAGAAGAAGCCACCATGAACGAAGATGATCGCATCAGGCTTGAAAATTCCCGTAATTTTTATGAGGATATGCCGCTTGTAAGCTATTCAAGCCAATACGGTATTGCGTGCTTTGAAGGGCTGAAAGCGTTTCCTCAAAAAGACGGCGGACTTGCAATTTTTCGCCCGGATCAAAACGCGCTGCGGTTTGCCCGTTCAATGAAAGGATTGTGTATGCCTCCGTTTCCGGAGAATGAATTTCTTGAAGCCTGTGTCGAAACTGTAAAAAGAAACGCCTCCTTAGGTTTTTTTCCCCGTTATAACAGCATTTGGGAAAAAGATTCTTATATGACATCTGATTCTGTTTATATAAGACCGTTTACCATGTCCGAAGGCGGCATAGGAGTTAATCTTTCGGTTGAACCTTTTGTTTTAGTGATAAATACTCCTGTAAGCGCTTATTTTTCCGGCAGCAGCTCCGATGCCGTTGTTACAGACAGAATCCGTGCAACGCCTAACGGGACTGGCTGGATAAAAGCCTGTTCAAATTATGTAATATCGGCTCTCGCCAAGTCGGAGGCTGTTAAAGCAGGTTACATGGAATGCGTATATCTTGACGCGACTCACAGGAAATACATTGAAGAAGGATCGTCGTGTAACATTTTCTTTTACTTGAAATCAGGAGAGCTTGTAACGCCTGAGTTGTGTGATACCATTCTTCCGGGAATTACGCGCGCGAGCATCATTGAACTTGCCTGTGATAAAGGCATAAAGGTAAGCGAGAGAAAAATTTCAATTGATGAAGCTCTGGAAGAGACAAAGGAATGTTTTGTCAGCGGGACAGCGGCCGGAGCTACTCCTCTTTCTTCACTTACGTTTAAAGGTAAAAAGGCGCTGTTTAACAATGGCAAAGTAGGAGATTTAACCGCCGATATACGTGATACAATAAAAGGCATTCAATACGGCAAACTGCCAGACACCAAAGGCTGGATGACGAAGGTTATTATATAAATCATTGATTTTTCCATTTTGGCTTTACTCCTGCGTAACCCATTAAAGTCATTAATGTCATATAAAAAGGCATAAAAATTAATGTTAAAAAATAACCAAGTTTAATAAAAATGCCTCCTTTAGGCAGCTTGGAATGAAAAAGACAGAATACCCCGATTGTGTTTTCTATCATGACAATAAAGACTCCTGCCGGTAAAAGCCAAAGACCCGGGAAAAAGGGAAGCAGCGGGATTGACAGGATTCCTGTACTTATTACCAGCATTAAAAGGTTATAATTAAAGCGGGTAAAAAGTTCAGGACTGAAAAGCCCGCCGTTATTCCATCTTAAGGTTTGGTTTATAAATGATCCCCATGATTTCTCAGATGCTGTTTTCACAGCCGCATCCGGATGCGCGATCGCTCGAATTCGAAAACCGCACGCGCGTATCCTGGAAACAAGAGCGGCATCCTCTGTTGGAGATTGAGGAATTGAATTATATCCGCCCGCTTCCGACAGCGCTTTTCTGCTTATAATCAAATTATTGCCGAAGCCGCCTCCTGCCGCGCCGATACCGATAGCCCCTGCAAGATAATTATACCTGACAGCGTGATCATAACATTGATAAAGGTAAAAAAATCCTTTTCCCTGTTTTTTCTTGAAAACAGGACCAATAACAGCTCCTATTTTTTCATTCTGTATACGGCTTAACATTGCGCTGATCCAGCCTTCAGGAACTTCGCAGTCGCCGTCTGTTAAAAGAAAATAATCCCCGTCCGCTTCTTTAATTCCTCTGGAAAGGGCGAACTGTTTACAGTTAAGCCCTGGGTTTTCGGATAATGTAATAATACGGCAGTCAATACCCATCTTCCCGGCGTCTTCTGTAAACTTGGCAAGCGCAACCGCGCTTTTATCTGTACTTCGATCATTAATAAAAATTATCTGCGCAGGATAGGTCTGAACAAGAAGTGTACGCAGAAGCCCTTCTATTCGTTCATATTCATTATGAATTGGGATAATGACAGAAACTTTGCCTTTTCCCTGCTGTTTAAACGCTTTTTTATCCCGAAGCCATTCCAGAAAGATACCGGACATAAGAACTGTTTGAAGAAGGACAAAAAAACTAAAATGTCCAATACAAAAAATTTCAAATACAGTCATAAATACCTAAACCTCATATTATAGTAACCGACTTTATGGATAGCCACTACATGGTAAAACAAGCTCTTGACCAAAAACAATTTTTAATTTAACACTGAATTGAGAGCATACATGGGGATATAGCTCAGTTGGTAGAGCGATTGGTTCGCAATCAATAGGTCTGGGGTTCGAATCCCCATATCTCCATAAGGAATTATTATCGACAAAACAATTAAAAGGAGAGAGATTATGAATAATCAGGAAAATCTGGAATTAATCGAAATGTTCGAAAAATTAAGGGTTACAGATGTCCGCGACGGAATGGACTGGATGGGTTATCATCATTACGGAACAATTGAATATTCAATACGCCCGCTTTTCCGGTCTGAAACAAGCATAATTGGTATTGCCAGAACGGCGCGTTATGTCCCCTATGAGGGACCTGTTCCCGCTCTTCCTCCCGATGAATACACCGAATGGGTTAAAATGTACTATTCTGAAATTTGCACAGATCCATGGACAAAAGATATCGAAAAAGGCGATTTTATCTGTCTTGATATCGCGGGTTTGGATGTAGGGCTTTTAGGTTCCAATAATACGCTGAATTGTAAAAAACGCGGAGCAGTCGGTTTTATGACAAACGGAGGAGGGATTCGTGACACGGATGAATGCATTTTACAGAACATTCATGTTTGGTCAAAACATATCTCCCAGCCCATGGATCAGGCTAGAATCCGCTATATAGAGAAAGATATCCCGATAGCAATCGGCGGCGTTGCAGTTTACCCCGGAGACCTTGTTGTTGGGGACGGAGACGGAGTTATTGTTGTTCCGCGCAAGGTTGCAAAAGATGTCGCAAAATACGCATGGCAGGAAGCCAGCGCCGATAAAAAACAGCGTAAACAGCTGTACATTGATCTGGGGATGAAACTGGATAAAACGGTTGATTAAGACCTTACGTGTTTTATAACCTTTCTAAACGAATGAAGGTTGGGAATTTAATGCGTTTTATTTGTGCTGAGGATTTAATACCCTGTCCCTTCAGGGCGGGGTTGTTGATTTTTTCTCAAATTTCCCGATTATATTAAAAAGGGTTATTACTTTATGCTTGCTGAAAGAACATCAATAAAAAATCTTATTTTTATTCGTCTAAATCCGGGAGATGATCTCCTGGCAGCGCTGGAAGAAGCCGCGGAGAAAGAGAAAATAAAAAATGCAGTAATCCTTATGGGAATTGGTTCAGCGTGCAGCCATCATTTCCATGTTGTCGGTACCCGCATAAACCCGCCGAGGAATGATTTTGTCAAGGGTGAAAAAGCGTCCGACATAATAAACATTTCCGGTTATATTATCGAGGGAAGAGTCCATGCTCATATTGTTCATTCAGATACGGAAAACGCTTTCGGCGGACACCTTCATCACGGCGTAGAAGTATTAACTTTTTCGATTCTTACGCTTGCTGAAGTTGATTACGATTTCACCGGTTTTGACAGTATCGGCAATATAGAGGAATTAAGGAGGAAAGAGCAATAATAATGAAACATAAAAGAAGCGGGATTTTTTCTCTTGCCCTTTTCTTATTCCTGTTTTTTTCAGCATTTCAAAGTGTGTCAGGACAGGATTATAATATGTTTACGCTTGATTTCTTCAAAAGAAGTATTGAGTGCCTTATTAATGGTGATTATGATAATGCTATTATAAACAGCAATAATGTAATAAGACGCGATCCAAACTCTGCAGTCGCGCATACAATCCGCGCGCGGGCGTATTATGAAAAAGGCGATATGGCAAACGCCATTACAGACTGTACTCAGGCCATAAGACTTGACAGAAACAATATAAGCGCGTATTCCATCCGCGCAAGCGCATATGCAAGAGCCGGCAACAGGGATAGAGCTGTATCGGATTGGCAGGCTATTCTGAGAATAAACCCCGAAAACAACGAAGCGAAAAAAAATATTGATTTAATCAACAGAAATGAATAGAGACTTTTTATTATTGATAAAAGTCCTGTTTTATGATAAATTCCTTATTCATGGCGGATGCGCACTTTTATGCTTCAGGCTTAAAATTTTCCTGTAAACGCTGTTCTTCGTGCTGCCGTTACGATTCAGGGTATGTTTATCTTAGCGAAAACGATCTTGAAAAATTAATAAAAAAGCTTAAAATGGACAGAAGCAAATTTATAAATACATATTGCCGCTGGGTCTCAGGCTTTGACGGTAATAAAGTTCTGTCTTTAAGAGAGAAATCCAATAAAGACTGTGTTTTATGGGACTCATGCTGTCTTGTATATAATGCCCGCCCTCTACAGTGCAGTACTTTTCCTTTTTGGAGTTCTATTGTTTCTTCAAAGAAGGCATGGGAAATTGCTTCTTCCGGCTGTCCTGGAATGAATTCCGGTATTTTACATTCAGAAAAAACGATAGGAGAGCACATTAAAATGCGTTCATCTCAGCCGATTATAAGCAAACAGGGGGTATAATGAATGAACATTAATTTTTGGGGCGTACGAGGTTCAATTCCTGCGCCCGCGACTCCTGCGCGCATTAAAAGTAAAATTTCTGCAATTCTTGAACAGGTTACACCCGATGATATAGTTGACGCTGAAAGCAGGGAAAGATTTATGGCTATGCTTCCGCCGTGGCTTTTTGGGACAGTCGGCGGAAACAGCCCCTGCATAAGCGTCACTTTTGATAACCTCAATGAATGTATTGTTTTTGACTGCGGATCTGGTCTTCGTGAATTCGGAATGGCTCAGATAAATGATAAAAAAATAATATCCCAGTATCATATTTTTCTATCGCATTTTCATTGGGATCACCTGCAGGGGCTTCCTTTTTTCGGTCCGTGTTACAGTCCTTCAAATAAAATAGATTTTTATTCTCCTGTACCTGATATTCAGAAAATATTAAGCGGTCAAATGGCGCATCCTTATTTTCCGGTAACACTCGATTCCATGGGATCAAACAAGAGTTATCATTTACTGAAAAACGAAATAAAAATTGCGGGCTGCACTGTAAGCTGCAAGAAGATGAATCATCCGGGAGATTCGTATTCGTACTGCGTAAATGAAAACGGCAAACGGATAATATATGCTACTGATGTTGAACTCACTTCGGGAGATTTTGTTAAAAACGAAAAAAATATCGAATATTTTAATGAAGCGGATTTGATTATTATTGACTGCCAGTATACACTCGGCGAAGCTATAGACAAGTTTAATTGGGGTCACAGCGCGTTCAGTCTTGCGGTTGATTTTGCCGCAAACTGGAATATAAAACATATGGTTATGTTTCATCATGATCCTGCCTATGATGATCACAAATTATACGGTATTTTACAATCTGCGCGATGGTATCTTGAGAGGATGAATTTAAAAGGAATTGAACTAACACTGGCTTATGAAGGTCTTGAAATTACAATTTAGAAACATGAGGGTGTTCATTGTCAATTAAAAAAAAGAAAAATCTTTTTTTATTTATAATAAAGCTTTTTTCCCTGCTTGTCGCATTTTTTTTGATTACAGTTTCTGTTCTTATAGGCTTTATTATTTATTTTAATTCTCCTTTACAGGAAGAAATTCTTCTTGCGGTTTCTGAGGAAGTTGAAGGGATTAAAAAACTTGATAACGGCATTTATTTAATTGATATAAGAAGGGGAGAAAGTTCTCAATCTGCCGGCAGGCGCCTGGAAAGAGCGGGGCTTATAAAAAGCAGGCTTTTCTGGAATATACTGTGCCGATGGGAAAAAGAACATATAAAGAGCGGTACATACAGGCTTGTAACGCCTTCAAGCCAGATTGCCATTCACCGCCTTTTTGTTTCAGGGCAGGAAATACTGCACAGGGTAACAATTCCTGAGGGAGTTACATTAAGAAAAACGGCGATGATTCTGGAAGAAGCGGGGATATGCACTAAAGAGGATTTTCTTTCTTCCGCAAGGGATCCTGCCATTATAAGCAATTACGGGATACCCGGCGCATCAATGGAAGGATACCTGTTTCCCGATACATATATGTTTCCCGCAGGATATCCTGCATCCCATGCAGTCAGGGCAATGGCGGATAACTTTTTTTACAGGCTGGAAAATATAACGCCTTTGGCATTAACCATGAGCCCGCAGGAAATAAATGAAAAGGTAATTCTGGCTTCAATTGTCGAACGTGAATACAGAGTCGGCGATGAAGCTCCTTTAATGGCAGGCGTTTTTTTAAACCGCCTAAGGATAAACATGGCACTCCAGTCATGCGCAACCGTTGAGTATATAATTACGGAAATTCAGGGAAAACCTCACCCAAAGGTTATTTATAATCATGACCTTGAAATTCGAAATCCTTACAACACATATTTAAGAGCGGGTCTTCCCCCAGGACCGATTTCTTCTCCGGGAGCTGTCGCTTTACGGGCTGTTTTTTTTCCCGAGAAAACGGATTTTTTTTATTTCCGCCTTACAGATCCTTCAAGCGGCAGGCACTATTTTTCAAGAACCCATGATGAACATATAAGAGCTGGTCTTTTGATTACAAAAAATCAGTCTTAATACGGGTACTGTTATGAGTTTAATTGCGAAATCGACAATTCAGGAAGTAAATAACCGTCTTGATGCAATTTCAATAATTGGAGATTATGTCAAACTTGAAAAAAAAAGCGGCCGCTTTTGGGGAAGGTGTCCCTTTCACGGAGGAGGACAGGAAAAAACCCCCTCATTTAAAGTTGATCCTGATTTAAAAATGTACCACTGTTTCGGCTGCGGCAAGGGAGGCAGCGCAATCGGATTTGTCATGGAAATGGATAAGCTTACCTATCCTGAGGCAATTAAAAATCTTGCGCGCAAGATGAATATTGAGATTGTTTATGAGGAAGGAAAAGAAGGCGATTCCGTGCAGGAAACGTCAATTAAGGAGGAGCTTTTTGAATTATACCGCAGAACCGCAGGCACATTTCATTTTTTTTTAAAGGATAAAGAAGACGGGCAGAACGCTTTGAAATATCTTGAGGACAGGGGGGTTAATAAGGAAATGATAGATGCATTTAAGCTGGGTTTTGCGCCCGAAGACAGGGATTTCCTGTTTAAATTTCTGAAACAGAAGAATTATTCCGATGATTTTCTGGAAAAATCGGGGCTTTTTTCATCAAGATATAAAACAATCCCGCTTTTTAACGGAAGACTGATGTTTCCGATTACGGACAGACAGGGAAGAATTGTAGCTTTCGGCGGAAGATTTTTGCCAGGTTTAATGCTAAATGACGGCAGGGAACCGCCTAAATATATAAATTCACCTGAAACAGAAATTTATAAAAAAGGTCAAACCCTTTATGCGATAGATCAGGCAAAACCGGAAATGAGAAAAACAAAAACAGCCTTTCTTGCGGAAGGATACCTGGATGTTATCGCCCTTCATCAGGCAGGTATAACAAATGCAGTAGCGCCTCTTGGAACAGCCTTTACTGACGAGCAGGCAAGCTGGCTCAGGCGCTGGGTGGAAAGGGTAGTGTTAATTTTTGACAATGATGAGGCAGGATTTAAGGCAGCTTACAAGGCAATCATCACCTGCCGTAAAAACGGGCTTTCCTGTTTGCTAATAGATCATCATGCCTTTCTGGTAAATGAAACAGGCGGAATAAATAAAAATTTTAAGGATCCTGCCGAAATTTTACAGGAATTCGGCCCTGAGATATTGAAAAAAATTTCAAATTATACTATAAATGATTTTGAGTACCTGATTTCTGTCGGGGTTTCACATATTGAATCAGAGAGAGGCAAATTAAGCGTTACACAATTTCTTTTTCCGTTTCTTGACTCACTTGATTCTGAAGTAGAGCGAACAGATTATATTGCAAGGATTGCCGATATAATCAGGATAGAACGGAAAGCGGTTCAAAATGATTATGTAAACCGGAAAAAGGAAGGAAAAGCACTTAAGGATGTTACCGCTCCCGGTGTTGTAAAAAATCGTCCGATAGAAATGAATGCGGAAATCAGGCTGCTTGCCGTTGTAGCTTTAAATATGGAGCTGTATTTCGATTTCAGAAAAGCGCTTGAGATTAAGGAGATTGATGACGAAGCCGCAAAAGAACTTTTTATCGCGCTGGAAGAATGTTTTCAGTATGGTGAAAACGGTATGGATTCATTGCTTGCAAGAATAAAAAATGAGCCTCTTAAATCTCTCATTGTCAGCAGAGGTGATTCTCCCGAATTCAGGAGCAATGCCCGCAGATTTATGGAAGACGGAGTAAACAACATTAAAATAAAAAGAAAGAAAAAAAGACTTGATGAAATCGGCGCGGAATTAAGAGAGATAGAGCGGAAAAAAACTGATGCAGATATTAATGAATTACTTGCGGAAAAAAAAGAAATAGATATTCAAATAAGAAAACTTGAAGGAAGACAATAAATGCTTGATTTCATTAACAGTAAAATTAAAAAAGTATCTCCTCTTTTAAAACATTTTTACAAAAAAACATCTCACAGGAATGCTCATATTCCAAAACCGGCTGTTCAAGATGAAAAATCTTTAAATGAACAGGCTTTATTTTTAAACGATCAGGGATTGCCCGATCCTGCGATAATAAAACTTTTGGAATACGCGAAAGTAAAAAAGTCTCTCTCGTACGAGGAATTATCAGATTTTCTTCCTGAGCACATAACAAACTCCGATAAAATTGAGCAGGTTCTTGCTCTGCTTGAAGCGAATAACGTCCAGTTGATAGAAGAGGAAAGCGCGTCGGAAGAAGATGAAGGCGAAACCCAAAAGGATAAGGATACTTCCAAAAAACAAAAAGCATCCGGAAATGAAAAGGATTCTTCGCTTGTAGACGATCCAATAAGGCTGTATCTCAGGGAAATAGGCAAGGAACATCTTTTAACGGCGGAACAGGAAATAGAGCTTTCAAGGCAGATGGAAGAAGGCGAAAACATTGTTAAAAACGTCATAAAAAAATCAGGAATGATAATACCTGAATTTTATCAAATAGCCCAAAAAGCGTTTTCCAAAAAAGATATGAAAGAGTTAAATCTTTCCAAGAAAGAAATTACAGAACACATGACAGAATACCGCAGATTAAACCAGTTCTACAAAGAAACATTACGCACTATTCAAAATGATCTTAAAAACTATATCGAAACAAAAAAACTGCTTGTTTCAAGGGATATTGATTATCTTGAAGACAAGGAATGCCTGATTATCAGAAAACGCATTATGAAAGCGGTAAAAAACACCCAGATACACCCTGAAGAAATACAGGTTTTTTCTGATAAATTTATCCAGGCGGCGGGTAAAATAAAACGCTACATAAGGGAACAGGAGAGGCTTGAAAAACATCTTAAGGTTAGTTCTCAAAAAGACCTTCGCACTCTGGGACGTTATCTTACCATCAAAGAAGAGCGTGAAAAGGTTGAAAAGGAACTCGGGCTTTCTTCCGATGAAATAAAGGAAAAAATAAGGCTTATACAGGTTACGCAAAAAAAACTAAAGACACTGGAATTGGAATTTGAGGAACCGATTGAAAACATCAATCAAATGGCAAGTGAAATATACCACGGTCGTGTTATGATGAAAAAAGCAAAAGACAAGCTTATAAGAGCAAATTTGCGTCTTGTTGTTTCAATTGCGAAAAAATATACAAACAGGGGGCTTCATTTTTTTGATCTTGTCCAGGAAGGCAATATAGGTCTAATAAAAGCAGTCGAAAAATTTGAATATCAAAAAGGTTTTAAATTCTCAACTTATGCTACATGGTGGATAAGACAGGCTATAACCCGCTCAATATCGGATCAGGCAAGAACAATCCGTGTGCCTGTGCATATGATTGAACAGATTAATAAGGTAGTAAGGGAATCAAGGCAGCTTTTGCAGACGCTTGGACGCGAACCTACTGATGAGGAAATCGCTGAAAAACTCAGCGGCAGCTGGACTGCAATGCGGGTTAAATCGGTTAAAAATGTAGCCCGCGAACCTATAAGTCTTGAAACTCCGATAGGAGAAGAAGAAGATTCGCTTTTGGGAGATTTCATTGAAGATAAAGATGTTGAAAACCCGGCAAACCAGACTGCGTTTAAAGTTCTTCAGGAGCAGCTTGGAGGGGTTCTTTCGACACTTCCGGCGCGGGAGCAGGAAGTGTTGAAAATGCGTTTCGGTCTCGATGACGGATATTCGCTTACCTTGGAAGAAGTAGGGTTATATTTCAATGTAACGCGTGAACGAATAAGGCAAATAGAAGCGAAAGCATTGCGGCGTTTAAGGCATCCTAAGAGAAGCCGCCCGCTGAAGGATTATCTTGACCATTAATTAAAAAAAACTGCTGTTTGGCAATGGGTTTTCAAGACAATGACATATATGGTAAGGTAAATATAAGGAGAAATCATGGTAACTAATAACGATTTGGATAAACTACGCTCATTACAGGAGATTATTTATGAAAAAATCAGTCTTGAAAAAAACATTCAGGAGATACCCAAGTTATTAGGAACCCAGGAAGAACTTCTAAACAGGCTGAAAAAGACCTTTATCGAAAAAAATCAGGATTATGAAAAAATAAAAGCGGAAGAATCTGAACTAAAAAACAGGCTTATTGAAGCCGAATCCACAAGGGAAAAATCAGAAAAAAATATGGATGCGATAAGCACCCAGAGAGAGTATGAAGCATTAGACAAGGAAATCCGTGATGCGACAGAGAAAGAACAGCAGTACCGTAAAGATTTGATTCACAAGGAACGTATTCTTGCGGAACTTGACGAACAGATAAAACAGCAGGCTTCATTGATTGAAAATCAGGAAAAAGACCTTGAAGAACGCAGAAAAAAAATAGAAGCGGAAATTCATGAAAAACAGGAACAGATTAATTTGCTTCGCAGGAAAGAAAACAAACTGACTGAAAATCTTGATACTGAAGTAGTTTTTAAATTTGAACGGATTATAAAGAATAAAATGGGAATTGGTATTGTAGCCATAAAGGGAAATGTATGTATGGGTTGTCACATGATACTTCCTGTTCAATTTGCAAATGAGGTAAGGTTAGGAGACGACTTTATATTCTGCCCGTACTGTTCTCGAATTCTTTATTTTGAGGAATCAGCCGAAGGTGAAGAAGAGTACTTCAATACTGAAGATACAGGCGCTCTTTCCGATCTTGACGATATGGAAGATGATGACTATGAAGATGAGGATGAGGAAGAAGAAGAGAAAGTAAATGTTGAGTATGAAGAGTAAAGATTTTTAATGCGATAAACCATGCTGCCGCCTGACCTCTTAAAGATTTAAGTGGTCAGGAGGAAAGTCCGGGCTCCGCAGGGCATGATGCCGGGTAATACCCGGGACTGTTTGCCGGGGATTTCTCCGGAAGCAGGACAGACAGCGCAACAGAAAATATACCGCCTGACTTCTTAAAATATTGATTTTTTTGTAAAAATTTGCATAAACTATTGTTAGTAATGCGTTTTTTGATTTTATTGATATTTTAAGTGGTCAGGTAAGGGTGAAATGGCGGGGTAAAAGCCCACCTCGGCGATGGCGACAGCGCCGGAAATGCAAGCCTCATCAGGAGCAAAGTTAAATAAGCGCGCCGGCAGCCCGCCGGTTAAGCGCGGGTAAACTGCAAAAAAAAGCCGGGAACGGCTTTTTAAGACAGATGGCAGCATTTTGGTATACGGTTAACATATACCGAAAACAGAACCCGGCTTACGGTTTATCGCATTTTTTTTTCACGGAAAAAAACCGGTTTTTCCTGATTTTCCATGATATTGACATTTAATAAAAAAAAATATTAAATTGAACGTTATAAAGCAATGTTTGCCTATAAAAATTCACCCCGTCACGGGCGTCACATGTATGTACTCAACAAACTTCACTTTCCATTGATTGTTTTGGTGCTGATTTTTGCTTTAGCAGGCACAATATTTGCAGTTTCAAGATTAAATAACGGGGTAAACAACGATAAACGCGATTTACTTGCAATTTGGAATGACGGAGATTTTTATAATGCGTACAATGTCAGTAAAGCAGCTTTAAATCAAAATCCTGTTGATTATTTTTTCCTTACTATTAACGGTTTTGCGGCGTTTCAGCTTGGGATATCTCAGATAAACAGTCAGAATATGCTTAATTTTATAAATGAATGTATTTTTTCGTTAAGAAAAGCGCTGATTAACAAAGCGTCATTAAATGACGGAAGAGTTTATTATGTTCTTGGAAAAGCATATGGCTATAAAGGGAATGAATATTCTGACCTTGCGGTAAAATATCTGGAGATGGCAAACAGTCTTTCCTATGATGCTCATGACATACCGGAATACTTAGGTCTTGCGTATGCCGCAAACGGAGATTACAGAAACAGTGTTGCCGCTTTTTCACAGGCTTTTGTTCCTGAAAAACCGCCTTCTGATAATCTTTTATTGTCTATTGCGCGTTCATATATGGCAATGGAAGAATTCAATATGGCGGCAGGATATCTTCAAAGATGTATTGATATATCGCCTGATTCAAAATCTGTTGTGATTGCCAGAATGCTTTTGGCGGAAATCCATATTCTTACAGGTAATTATAGTAATGCGCAGGAACAATACATGAAAATACTGGAAACATCAGGTGATAATGCGGAAGTTCGTTTTCAATTAGGTGAAATATACAACCTGCAGGGGGATACTACCAGGGCCAGAGCTGAATGGAGACTCGCATACAGACAGGATCCTGCCCATGCAAGAGCAAGAGCGCGGCTAAATTATTAGGGAGGAAAAAATGTTTGGCAATATTTCGGCGGATTTTGGAATAGATTTGGGAACCTGTAATACGCTTATTTACATAAAAGGAAAGGGAATAGTTTTAAATGAACCATCTGTTGTCGCCGTAGAACGGGGAACAAAAAGAATTGTCGCCGTTGGCGCAGATGCAAAAAGAATGCTGTGGAAGACACCTGAAAACATCATAGCCATAAGACCGATGCGTGACGGAGTAATCGCGGATATTGAATCTACAGAAAAGATGATCCGCTATTTTATCTACCGTGTTTTTCCGCGTTATCGTTTCATTAAGCCGCGAATGGTAATAGGCGTTCCCTCATGCATTACTGAAGTAGAAAGGCGCGCAGTAGAAGAAAGCGCATATAAATCAGGCGCAAGGGAAGTTCATATCATAGAGGAAAGTCTTGCCGCGGCAATAGGAGCGGACATTCCAATCGCGGAACCCGCAGGTCATATGATCTGTGATATCGGCGGAGGAACAACGGAAATATCCGTTATCTCTCTTGGAGGAATGGTTGTAACAAGCGCCATACGCATAGGCGGAGATGAATTCGATGATTCAATAATAAAACATGTTAAAAACGTTCATAACCTTATAATCGGCGAACAAATGGCGGAGAAACTTAAAATGCAGATCGGCAACGCTTCTCCTGAAAAGGTTATTGAAAAAATGGAAGTAAAAGGGAATGACGCTATTACAGGACTTCCTCGGCGCCTTGAGATTGATTCTGTTGAAGTACGCGAATCTTTAAAGGATCCAATCACTGCAATAGTTGATGAAATAAAAGTCACTCTTGGAAAAACACCTCCTGAACTTGCGGCGGATATTGTTGACCGCGGTATTGTAATGACAGGGGGCGGTTCGCTTTTAAAAGGACTTGATAAACTGATAGCAAAAGAGACAGGGGTTCCTGCCATTATTGCCGATCAACCGGAATTTTGCGTTGCATTAGGAGCGGGTAAATATTTTGAATATATTAAAGGATTTGATTTAACAAAAAATATTTATGACAGATTGAACGGTTAAGTAATATGGGTAAGGGTTTCTTTGGCGTACATTCGCACAAAAGCGGCGGAAAAATGCCAGGGATGCATTTTAATATTTCGATATATATATTTTTATTACTGACGCTTGTATCCGTATTGCTGCTTATGTTTTCAAGTTCCAGCTTTATAATTAATGTAAAAGATGCGGGCTTGTCTCTTTTTTTAGGAGTAAGGGGAGGGGTTTATAGAGTCTCTTCGTTTGTTTCAAGAACAGTGCTGTCTGTAAGAGAACTTGCGGATTTAAGAAGGGAACATGCAGAATTAATAAGGCAGCTTGAACGCTATGAAGAGCTTGAACGCAGCAATGCGGAAATATACCAGGAAAATATACGTTTACGCGAACAGCTTGGATTTGCAAGATCACTGCGGTACCGCAGGATACCCGCGCAGATTTCAGGACGTAACCCTGATAATCTTTTTTCCGCGATAGTAATTAATAAGGGGAGTTTTTCAGGTGTTGCAAATAACATGGCGGTAGTTGCATGGCAGGATGGAATTCAGGCGCTTGTAGGAAAAGTAATTCAAACAGGAGCTTTTGAAAGTCTTGTAATGCCTGTATTTGACATTAACTCAAATGTTTCAGCGCGTTTTTCCGCATCACGTTTTGAAGGTATTGTTGAAGGGCAGGGCAGCTCTGAAAATCCGCTTTTAATGCGATTTGTTCCAAGAAGAGCCAGAAGCGATATAAATATAGGTGATATAATAATCTCAAGCGGGATGGGAGGAGTGTTTCCGGCAAACGTCAATATAGGACGTGTCAGCGCGGTGAGTATACTTGAGTACGAGAATACTCTGGAAATTGATATAATTCCAATGGTAGATTTTTCAAGACTGGAATATGTTTTTGTAATTGAATCTGAAGCTGTAATGGAACAATCGTCCCAGCCAAATACAGGATTTATAAATGATTAAATGCATTCTTTTAACGATTTTTTTATGTCTTCTTTCGGGAATATTACAATCGACTTTAATCGCAAGGGCGGCTTTTTTTAATGTTATCCCTGATCTTGCGCTTTGTATTCTTGTGTTTTCAGCTTATGTAAACGGAACAATGGCAGGGCAGATTTCAGGATTTTTCTCAGGCTTGCTTCTGGATTTTCTTTCCGCTTCTCCTCTTGGATTGAATTGCCTTGTTCGTACCTTGACAGGCGCTCTTGCAGGAATTTTTAAAGGCGCTTTTTTTCTTGACATTATTTTTATGCCTTTGATTCTCTGCGGACTTGCGACGCTTTTTAAGGTTCTGATTATATTTTTACTTCACATGATTTTTGGCACCTCAGTGCCTGCATATTCATTTTTTTCGCATGTAATCTGGATTGAGCTTGGCATGAACTGTTTATGCGCGCCCATTTTATTTTTTCTCCTTAAAAAAATTAAACCGCTGACCGTTAAACGGAGTTTAATAAATGCGTGATGATCAAGGATTCAGAATAAACATATTAAGAGTGTGTATTTTTTTAGTCTTTTTGATATACAGCGCAAGGCTTTTCAGCATGCAGATACTTTCAGGAGAAGTATATCTTACAAGAGCGCAGGATATTTCGCGAAGAACCTATACTATTCCTACCCAGAGGGGCGAAATATATGACCGTAACATGACAAGGACTTTTGCAGTTAACAGCGATTCCTTTGCGGTAAACATAACCCCTGCAGAGGTTGGGCGGAACAATATGGATGAAGTAATTGAAACTTTATCGGAAATATTGATGTTTACGCCTGATGAAATAAGAGCCAAAATTCCAAGACAGTATTTACAGCTTTACCAGCCTGTTGAAATTGCTTCAAATGTTCCGTTTAAAAAAATCGCCTCTCTTGCCGAGAGAAAAAATGAATTGCCCGGTGTTTCGTGGCAAAGCAAGTTTATCCGGAATTACGTTGAAACAGGAAGCCTTTCTCATATATTGGGTTATGTTGGAGATATTACCCGCGATGAGCTTACTACGCTTTATAACCTTGGTTATCAGCAGGGAGATGTAATCGGCAAGGCGGGAGTTGAAAGACAGTATGATGAACTATTAAGAGGAAAACAGGGCTGGGAAACAAGGACAGTGGATGTCAGGGGAAGACGGATACAGGGAAGAGGAAACACAGTAGTCCCTCCTGAAATGGGAAAAAATATTGTATTAACCATTGATGCAAACTTGCAGACACTTGTTGAAAAAGCGCTTGGTCCAAGGATTGGTTCCGCTCTTGTAATAAAACCTTCAACCGGCGAAGTGCTGGCTATGGTTTCCTATCCGTGGTATGACCCGAATATTTTTACTGAAGGATCGCCTGCGGAATACCGCGCTCTTGTAAATGATCCGAATAAGCCTTTTCTTAACCGCGCAATTCAGGCAAGTTATCCGCCTGCTTCATCATTTAAAATCGTAATGACTACGGCTGTTCTTTCGCAGAATTTATTTACGCCGGAACAGACAATTCAGTGCCGCGGCGTGATTCATTTCGGCAATCGTGACTGGCACTGTCATATTTATAACAGACGCCGCGGAATGGGAGAACACGGCAGATTGAATTTAAGGGGCGGTCTTGCGCAGTCATGTAATATTTTCTACTGGACAATGGGAAGAGATTATCTTGGAGTTGAAAGAATTGTCTCATACTCACTGGAATACGGTTTTGATAAATTGACAGGAGTCGATCTTCCCGGTGAAGTACAGGGGTTTATTCCCACTCCTCAGTGGAAAGAACGCCGTTTCCATGAAAGATGGGTTGCAGGAGATACAATGAATATGTCTATAGGTCAGGGATTTACTCTTGTTACTCCAATTCAAATGGCAAATATGGTCTGTATGGTTGTAAATAACGGAAAAATATATAAACCTCATCTGTTAAAAGAAGTCCGTGATCCCGTTACAAACGCGATAGAAAGATTTACTGTACCTGAAATACTGCATGAAAGCAGCATCAGTCCTTCTGTTTTTGAAGGTGTCCGTCAGGATATGAGAGCTGTAATTACAGAAGGGACTGCGCAGTTTCCGCTTAATATAAGATCGGTGCAGATTGCCGGAAAAACAGGCACAGGAGAAGCGGGCTTTCAGGACAGATGGCATTCATGGTTTGTAGCCTTTGCTCCGTTTAACAGCTCTAATCCTGAAGACGCAATAGTAGTTTCAGTAGTTGTAGAAGCCGCAAACCAATGGGAATGGTGGGCTCCTTATGCGTCAACAATTATTTTTCAGGGGTATTTTGCAAATCAGACCTATGAAGAGGCGATACGCAGCCTTGGATTTCAGTACCTTATACCGGTACAGGGACGCAGAGAGTGAAATTACAGGATATTATCAGATTTGATTATTTCTTAAAAATTGATTATTTATTGCTGCTGCCGGTAATTATTCTGCTAACAATCGGTATTTTTTTCATTTATTCATCGGGAGTAACGCATGAAGGAATTCAGGTGTCAAATGAATATTTCAGGCAAATTATTTGGGCATCTGTAGGAATAATTGCTGCCATTGTAATTTCGATGATTAATTATAAAAAATATTATGATTTTTCGCTTCAAATTTATCTTATTTCACTGCTTCCCCTTTTATATACATTTTTTTTCGGAAGGGCGATATATGCCGCAGCCCGCTGGCTGAGAATAGGCTCGTTCGGCATACAGATGTCGGAATTTGTAAAAATAGCTGTCATCATTCTTCTTGCGCGTTTTCTTGCGGATACCGATCACAACAGAAAGACTTTCTCCCGTTTTTTTGTCAGTTGTTTGATAGTATTTGTTCCGCTGATTATCGTTCTGCTTCAGCCTGACCTTGGAACAGCTTTGGTATATATTGCCATTCTGATGACAATGACATTTCTTTCCGGAGTATCAATGCGTTACATCGCTTTTATGGCATCCTGCATTGTACTGACAGGTATTTTTCTTGTGCTTCCTCTTTGGCAGACATTTATATTGCAAAGAACAATTCCTTTTCTTGTAATTCTTACAAATCCTAGAATTATAGCTGTAACAGCCGCATTTTTTGTGTTTATCGCGGCTATCGCCCTTTTAGGTTACCTGAAATATAAAAAAAATTATTTTTACTGGCTTATTTACGGACCGTCCATTATTGTCCTGTCGCTTGTTATGTCCTATGGCGCCCGTTTAATTTTAAAAAGTTATCAGCTAATGAGGTTAATTGTTTTTCTTGATCCGAATGTTGACCCGAGAGGCGCAGGCTGGAATATTATTCAATCCATTACTGCAATAGGCGCGGGAGGACTTACAGGCAGGGGTTATTTACAGGGTACGCAAAGCCATTACAGGTTTCTTCCTGAGCAAAGTACGGATTTTATTTTTTCGATTTATTCAGAGGAAACAGGTTTTCTGGGAGGTCTTGTGGTTTTTGCGCTTTTTATTTTAATTTGCAGCCGTCTTTTTATTATAATGAAAACAACAGCAGAGCCTTTTGCGAAATATATCTGCGCGGGGTTTATCGGAATGTTCAGTTTTCATTTTATCATTAATATCGGCATGACAATGGGCATTATGCCGATAACGGGTATTCCCCTTTTATTTATGTCATACGGAGGCTCTTCTGTTCTTTCCTCAATGATATGTATCGGGGTTGTATTAAGCATTTTTGTAAGAAGGTATAACCGTTGAAGATAAGGTACATTGATCCTGTTGAGGAACTGGGAAACCTTCTTCTTAATGTACAAAAACCAGGACGTTATACAGGCGGCGAAGCCGGTATTCTTTCAAGAAAAAATAAAGAAAACAAAGATATTTTCCGTACATTAATTGCTTTTCCAGATCTTTATGAAATAGGAATGTGCAACAATGCTTTAAAGATTCTTTACAACCGTTTAAACAGGATGGATAATATTTCCTGCGATCGCGCCTTTGCTCCGGCGCCTGATTTTGAAAAATTGTTACGTGAAAAAAATGTACCCCTTTACGGTCTTGATACAGGAATAAGCCTTGCCTGCCTTGATATGCTTATGTTTACAATGGGCTACGAGCTCTCTTTAAACGGAGTATTTTTGATCCTTGAACTATCAGGGATTCCTCTGCGCTGCAAAGACAGAAATAAAGATCATCCCTTAGTTATTGCAGGAGGTCCCGCAGTTTCAAATCCTTTGCCGTATTCGCCTTTTATTGACGCCTTCTGGATTGGAGAAGCGGAAGCCGGTTTTTTTGATTTGGCGCGCGATTTGTCTGATCTGAAAAAAGCAGGGAAGGGAAGGGAAGCGCTGCTTGAAAAAATTTCTTCTCATCCTAGTATTTGGATTAAGGGGAAGGAAAAAGCGGTACGGGCAATTTATAGTAATTTTTCTTCTGAAAAAAATGAATATGACGTGTTTCCAATTCCAAGCATGAAGACAGTTCAGCATCATGGTACGGTAGAAATTATGCGCGGATGCCAAAACGGATGCCGTTTCTGCCATGCGGGTTATTGGTACAGACCTATGCGGCAAAAGAATAAAGAAACTGTAACGGCGCAGGTAAATGAACTTGTTACAAAAGGCGGCTGGCAGGAGATAAGCCTTTCTTCTCTTTCATCCGGTGATTATTTCGATATTGAAGATCTTGTTGATAATCTTAACAGCATTTTCTCGTATAAAAACATTTCATTCCAAATGCCTTCGCTTAAGGTGTCGGGGTTTGCTCTTGATCTCCTTGAAAAATTATCAGTGACAAGAAAAAGCGGACTTACTTTTGCCGTAGAAACTCCCCTGGAGGCATGGCAGATGGCGATAAACAAGGAAGTAACACGGGATTCTGTTGTCGCGATTCTGGAAGAAGCAAAAAAAAGGGGATGGAAAGGAGCCAAATTTTATTTTTTAATAGGTCTCCCTTTGCCTTCAGGGATTAACAGCGAAGAAAAAGAAATAGTTGATTTTGTTAAAGACATTGGAAGAAGAACAAGGATGCATTTTAATATCAATGTAGGAATTTTTATACCTAAACCTCATACGCCTTACCAATGGGCGTCTCAGATAGACAGCGAAGAGGCGGTAAAAAAGGGCGATTATATCCGTTTATGTTTAAAGCCGTTAGGACATAAAGTAAGCGTATCTAACCCCCTCATTTCTCAAATTGAGGGTTTATTGAGCAGGGGAGATGAAAGAGCGGGCTTTTTGTGTGAAGAAGCCTATTTTGGAGGAAGCAGACTTGAGGCATGGAAAGAGTATATAAATAAAGATAAATGGGCAGAAATTCTGGATAAAAATTCCTTTTTTATTGCTTCAATTTTATCAGGTAAAACAAACGAATTGCCGTGGGTGCAAATTGATTCTTGCGTGAATAAAGAATATTTTAAAGAAGAGTCTGAAAAATCTCAAAAAGTGGTACGCACTTCCTCGTGTATTGATGAATGCACCCATTGCGGAGTTTGTTCAGGGAATAATTTACCTCAGATAGAAAAAAGCCTGATAGGTAAAGAGAAATCAACAGAAGCTAATGTTAACTGTGCAAAAAATAATGTTAACGATAAAAGGGAAAGTATAACTGATCCATCAATTTACAGGATGCTGTTCAGTTTTTGTAAAGAAAAAAGCGCTGTTTTTCACGGGCATTTAAGTTTGATTGAAATATTTTCCATGTCGTTAAGAAGAGCCGGTATTCCTGCAGTATACACAAAAGGATTTAATCCAATCGCTAAAATGGAATTTGCTTCTCCTTTATCAACCGGTATAAGCGCAGAAGCAGAAATTGCATCCGTTGATTTTTTATCATTTCTTAATCCTGATGATTTTATTTTTAAAATGAATTTAAGCCTGCCTGAGGGCTTACAAATAAAAAGAGCTGAATGTTTTTTGATTAAAAGCGGCGAAAAGAAGAAATCTCTTGCTTCATTATTGTGGGGATTTACTTACAGCGGAATTGATAATAATATTAAATTTGTTAACACTTGCGGAGAAAAGGATTTCAGAAAAAACCGTCTCACAACTGACTGCGATTCATCGTTTTTCCTAAAACGCACCGGGGTTCTTGCGAAAAATCAGGCAAATGCTCCTGCTCAAGAATGGGTTTCTTATTTTGATGTTTATAGATTTTTGTACGGTAAGAACACTGAACAATAAAGATCTAAGTAAATAAAACATAATTAATCCAAGTAGACAGAATATACATTATGATTAGTAAAATCTGTTTATTGCTTCTAAGCTTTATTTATCAATATGTATCAGGAAGTTTGAAAACGCTTATATGTGTAGGTTTACTGTATACTTGCGTGAAATTTACAGGATTTGTTCCTACAGCAACAATATACATGGAAACATAAGCATACTGCATTGTTCCTGTACGGGATGCGACATCAGCGTTAATATTACTGGTTGCATTCGCGCTGTCACGCAATTCAGGCGTATTGCGGAATGTAAAATTATCTCTGGGTTCAGGTGATATAAGACGGCTTGAGCGTATAATGGGGATTTGGCTGCCGTCATTAAAAGAAGCTGTCGGAATACCCCATTGCGCTGTGGGAAACTGAATCCTCACAGTCCCGCCGCTTGTAGGCAAGAAATTTTGGCTGTTTTCTCCTTCATACTCCAGTTCAAAATAATTCCTGCTGCTGAATGTATTTGATAATGTAATTGATGATGTATTTGCAGGATTTGTTATCGGATAAAAGAAATTATAGTCATTTGTCAGACTTGGGCTGATTTGGGAAAATTCACTTGCCGACGTTGTTAAATGATTGCTTGTATAAATACGGTAAAAAATCGCATAGTACCCTGCATAATAATACTGATCAGAGATGGGAGGAATATCTATAAAAGCCTCTGTGTTTAAATTTCTTGTAATATTGCTTTCAGGTAATTGCGGAAGATAATAATATTCTTCAATTCCGCAGGAAAGAAATCCTGCAAAGGTTAAAAAAAGTAAAATTAAAAAAACTGATCTTTTAAAAATCACTTGATTTAAATCACCTTATTTCCAGCTCTGTTATTCTTGATCTTGCAAGATGCTGCCAAACAGGCATATCCTGCCAGTTTATAAGGATTACTCTGTATGCTTCTATTGCGGCAGAATAATTATTAAGCTTTTCATACAGCCGCCCTATGGAAAATTGGGCGCGTGGGGCTGCCGGAAATTCAAACTTGTGTTCTACGCTTTTCTTTAGGAGATCAATAGCCTCATTGTATTTACCCTGTTCTTCCGCTGCCGCTGCCGCATTAAAAAGCGATAGGGGTCCAAGATACGTTTTATCCCCTGTTTTTGCCGCATTGAGCCACGCGCTTTCAGCGTACTGCCATTCTTTTTTATCTGAATGAATAAATCCGATTATTGACCAGGCTTTGCTTCCTGCATACCCTTTTCTTTTTTTGGCAAAATCATTAAGATCCGAAAGCAGCGTTTGCATGTCGGAGGAATAATGATCATCCAATGACATATATCTTAAATCGTCAAATCTGCGGCTCAATTCTTCAATTTCACTGATTGCCCGTTTATTGAATACATCCTGAAGCGAAATAAAAACAATCAATCCCGCAAGGAAAATAAAGACAGCGCCTGTTATAATAAAAATTATTTTTCTGTTTCTCTGCACAAAATCATTGATTTTGTCTGCGAGATTTAATTTTTCATTTTCGTTTTGCATTATTGCTCCTTAAGTTTTTCATCATGAATATGCTCAATATTTAATTCCTTTATCAATCTTGACAAATAAGTGCGCTGTATGGCAAGAGCCCTGGCGGCGTCTGTCTGATTCCAGTTATGTTCTTCCAGCACCTGCCGGATAAAACCTGCTTTAAAAGCATTAACCGCTGTTTTTAAGCCGCGTTCTGTTTCTCTTTTTTCCGTTTCTTTTGTTTTCAGGAAAAGATCGGAAGACCCTATCCATTTATTTTTTCCGACTACGCATGCCCGCTCAACGCAATTTTGAAGTTCCCTGATATTACCCGGCCAGGAATAAACAAACATTTTTTCCCGCGCTTCTTCAGAAAAACCTGAAAATTTCTTCTTTTTTTCATCCATGAATTTTTCAAGAAAAAAATCAGCCAATTCCCCGATATCTTCTTTGCGCTGGCGAAGCGGCGGAATAAAAACAGGCAGTACATTAAGACGGTAATAAAGATCATCGCGGAAATGACCGTTTTGCACCTGCTGTTCAAGGTCTTTATTTGTTGCTGTAATAATACGCATATTTACGCTTACAGTAATATCGGAACCTACTTTTTCAAACTTTTTTTCCTGAATTACACGAAGCAGCTTTGCCTGCAATGAAAAAGGCAAATCGCCGATTTCATCAAGAAAAATGGTGCCGTTATCCGCCATTTCAAACCGTCCCTGCCTGTTTGAAACAGCATTTGTAAATGCGCCCTTAACATGACCGAATAATTCGCTTTCCAGTAATCCTTCAGGTATTGCCGCGCAATTTACCCTTATAAAAGAATTTTTACTTCGCGGGCTTTGTAAATGAAGGCGTTCTGCGAATAATTCTTTGCCTACCCCGCTCTCGCCAAGAAGCAAGACCGACGAATCGGTTTTCGCCGCTTTATCAATAACCTCCAATGTTTCCTGTATAACATGGCTTTTGGCAATTATATTATCATAAACATTGAATTTTGACAGCATTGCCGTCTTATCCTGAAAAACAAATACCTATTCGGTCTGCGTTGAATCAGAGGTTTGAGCATTGTCCGAACTGTCGCCGTTTTTAGATTTTAAAACAGCGCCAAGCGTATAAGTTGAATCGGATGATTCCTCCCTTGCCATGTAACGTGAAAGTTCATCCCTCTGGACCTTCTTTTGGTAGTCCCGGATCGAAAAGGCAACTTTTTGTTTATCGCTCTGTATTTCCAGAACAACAGCTTTTAATTTATCGCCTGTTTTATATTTTTTAAGAGCTTCATCCGGATTTTCTTCACGGTTATCAACAAGATTTGTTTTATGGATAAGCCCTTCAATACCCCCAGGAATCCGCAGGAATAATCCGAAATCGGTAACGGAAGAAACTTCTCCTTCTACAGGAGAGCCGGCTTTATGGTTTTCAAAGAAATCTTTCCATGGATCTTCTGACAGCTGTTTAATGCCAAGTTTTATATTCCTGTTTTCAGAATCGACAGAAATAACCATAACCTCAATTTCCTGCCCCGGTACAAGACCGCTCTGTCCTTTTGATTTTCTTGTCCACGATATGTCATCCACATGCAAAAAGCCGTCAATACCGTCTTCAAGTTCAATAAACGCGCCTGCATTTGTTACTTTAACAATTTTTCGTTTAATTCTTTTTCCGACAGTATAATTTTTCTCAATGTTTTCCCATGGATTATCCTTAACCTGCTTTAATCCAAGCGATACCCTTCCTGCCTGAAGATCGTAACCCAGGATCATGCATTCAACAGCATCTCCCGGTTTTAAAAGATCGTGGGGTTTTTGTATTTTTTTTACCCACGAAAACTCGGAAATATGGGCAAGCCCTTCAATACCGTCTTCAAGTTCGATAAACGCGCCGAAATCCGTAAGCTTAGTAACTTTTCCTTTAATAATATCATTAACGTGATATTTTTCCTCAAAGTGCATCCACGGATCATCGGAATAATGTTTAAGCGAAAGATTGATTCTCTTCTCTTCCCGATCTATGCGGATAACTTTTAAACGAATTTCCTGACCTTTTTTCACAAAATCCTTAGGACGCGTGACATGACCCCAGCTCATGTCGTTAATGTGAAGAAGCCCGTCAAAACCTCCGAGATCTATAAACGCGCCGAATGATGTGAAACTTTTAACAATTCCTGTTACATCTGAACCGATAGGAGTATTTTCAAAGAAATTATTGCGTCTGCGTTCAAGCTCGTCTTCCATGCATTTTCGTCTGTTAACAACAATGTTGATCTTTCCGTCTGAATATAGCCTTTCAACATAAAAATTAAATTTACAGTTTATTATTTTCTCCGGTTTATCAAGCTTTTGCACATCCGCCTGACTTACAGGAAGAAACGCGTGTACGCCGGAGCCAAGATGCACATCAAATCCGCCCTTTACCTGTTTTTCTACAGTTCCCTCCACTGCCTGTTTTTCCTGAAAAGCGTGCCTTAAATTTTTCCAGAAAAGTTTTGCGTCAGCTTTTTGCTTGGAAACTATTACTTCGCCGTGTTTATTTTCCTTTGCGATAAGGATCACGGGTACAGCATCCCCTATATTTGGAACATTGGAAAATTCTGACAATGGAATTTTTCCTTCTGATTTATATCCAACATCAATAAACACCTGATCTGAAGTAACCTGAATTACTTTACCTTCTACCAGCTGACCTTCTTCAAGCTGTTCAAGTGATTTAAGATATTCTTCCTGTAACTGAGTCTGAATATTTTCTCCTTCTTTTACCGGACTAGTGTCCGGATGGGAACCCCGATTTGACGTTATCTTTTTCTTTGTCTGTCCGGTTGAGGTTACCGATGCCACTTCCATCTCTACCATTTTCTTTCCTTAAATTATTAGTCTATCTTATTTATCAATTTCTCATAAACTTGAATAATGGTCAAGTCCGAAGTGTCCAAATAACAGACTCCTTGCGCAATTTTAAGGCTTCCTTCTTCTTTATTTTTATCAATTTCGTCCCGTTTTAAAATTGTATTTTTTATTTCTTCGAGGCTTAAATCAGAAACCCCCTGTTCAAAACGTCTTTTTGCCCTCGAATCAAGAGAAGCGTCAAGATAAAAACGGTATTCGGCGTCCGGGAAAACAACAGTCGTCATATCCCTTCCCTCAACCACTATATTCCTGCCGTTAGATAAACTGCGGATTAAATCGTTAACAATGTGTCTGACAGGGACAATAGCCGACAAGGGCGCAGAATATTTATCTATCTCGTCCGTATGCAAAAGCTCTGTTACATTCTCCCCGTCAAGGCATACTTGATCCGTCTGATAGGAAATCCTGATATTTTTAGCATATTCAAGAACTTTTTCGCTGTTAACGGGGTCAATCTTAGCGCGCAAACACCCAAAAGTAATAGTTCTGTACAATTTTCCGGAATTAATATAGGTAAATCCCTTCTTTTCCGCCAGTAATTTAGCTATAGTGCTTTTTCCTGAGCCAGCCGGTCCGTCAATCGCGATTACCATTTTAAAACTCCGTTTTATTTAATTTACAAGCTCTGATATTTCCTTAGTAACAAGAGGTCTAAAGGACCCTTCAGCCATGTCTGCCAATAATACATTTCCTATTCGTATCCTGCGCAATAATGTCGGATGAAGGTGAAAATGGGAAAAAACACGGCGGATTTCACGGTTTTTGCCCTCAACAAGTATTATTTTTATGGATTTTCTGCCGATTCTTACCGCTGTTTTCGCCCTGTAAAATATGCCTTCAATCGTAATTCCCTGATTAAAAGCCTCTATCGTTGTATCAGGAATTGGACCTGATGCCTCTACTGTATATTCCTTTTCAAGCTCCGACGCCGGATGTCCGAGCCGGTTCGCAAAATTACCGTCATTTGTAAAAAAAATAAGCCCGCAAGACATAAAATCAAGCCTGCCTACATTATAAAGACGTTCTTTAGTCTGGGGCAGCAAATTAAGCGCAAGAGGACGCCCTTGCGGATCACTTGACGAGCAGATATAACCTGAGGGTTTATTTAAGGCATAGTAAAGAAACTGATTTTCAAGATAAATTTGCTTTCCGTCCAAAAAAACAATGTCTCCGTCTGATACCCTGCTTCCTTGAGTTTTAATTATTTCTCCGTTTACGGAAACCCTGCCTTTGGCTATAATATCTTCGGCTGCTCTTCGTGAAGCAATTCCGGCATGGGACAAAAATACCTGCAGCCTAATATTTCTCCCCTTCAAGCTCAAATTTTTCGATGTCGCTTTCGCTGAGTTTAGGCAATTCCGATATGGAACCCAGACCGAAAAGTTTTAAAAATTCTTTTGTAGTCCCGTACATGACAGGTTTTCCGGGTATATCTTTTTTTCCTGCTTCACGTATAAGTCCTTTTTCCAGAAGGAGCCTTATCATGTTATCCGCCGACACCCCGCGTATTTTTTCTATTTCCGTTCTTGTTACCGGCTGAGAGTAGGCGACAATGGATAGAGTTTCCATCGCTGCGCGTGAGATTTTCCCTTCGCTTTTTTTTCCGTAGCGTTCTTTCAGATTTTCCCAATATTCCCTTTTTACGGAAATCATTACACCGCCGCCAATACTGGATAATTCAAGACCGCAGTCCGAAGATGCAAAACGCTCTTTTATTTTTTCAAGAACTATTTTTACAGTTTCTTTTGAAATACCGCTTATTCTGCTTATAACGCCTTCGTCAATCGGATCAGATTCCAGATACAATACCGCTTCAACAAGAGCTGTTTCTTTATCAAGATTTATACTCACAAATTTCTCCGAAAAAATGCTTTTTTATATTAGGCGCTTGGTCTGATTAATATATCACCAAACAAACGGTTTTGAAACAGCACAATCATACGCATTTTTGCAGCTTCAAGAACTGCAAGAAAGGCACATACCACATCCAATGCTCCCGAACGGATGATAAGATCCGTAAAACGGCACTCTCCCCTATTCTCAAGGAATTCCGTAAGCAGGGTAGTTTTTTCATTCACAGATACTTCTTCGTAAAGGTCGATTATCCTTTCTGCAGGCAAATTTACTGTAAGCGATGAGAATGTTTTTACAAGATCCCAGATATCCACCTTTTCCCATATATTATCATCTGTAAAAGGGAGATTATGCTGCAGCCTGCGCCGCTCAATTACCCATTCGTTTTCCTTTTCTTTTTCTTCCATGAGCTCTGATAATTTTTTGTATTTTTGGTATTCTATGAGGCTTTCGACAAGATTAATCCTTGGATCTTCAGTATCAGTATCATCAATTTCTACAGGAAGAAGGGTGCGGCTTTTTATATAAAGCAGGGTGGCAGCCATTGCGTGGAAAGCGGTGATGTCTTCCAGATCCATTATTTCAGCATTGCGGATATATTCAATGTACTGCTCTGTAATCTGTGCAACAGGAATATCATAAATATTTATTTCATTCTTGCGGATCATATACAGCAAAAGATCGAGAGGACCTTCAAATTCACTGAGCTTGAAACTTCGGGTTTCTGGTTTTGGATACATTGTTTTTCCAGTATAAATAAAAAAAAAGTATTTATCTACAATGCAGATACGCAGACAGCGTAGAACGCAGTGTAACCGGTTGTATTTTCAGGATATATTCACGCAAGAAGCATAGATTTTACAAAAAGCGCTTTAGTGCTTGAGTTTTGCGCTTCTGCGTGAATAATTCTTTTCATGTTTCAAATCCTAAAACAGTCCGTCATCTGCCGAAACAGTTTTTTTAGGTCTGCCGCGAGGCGCAGTTTCATAAACAGGCGTTTTTTCCGCCGCAACTGAAGGCTGAACTTCGGCAGCCTTTGGTTCAACCGTATCAACAGTTGTTTTTTTTCCTGCCTCTTTTTTCATATGCGGGAATTCCCTGCCAGGGAATATTTTCTGACGCAGTATTACTTCCAGTTCTTTTAGGAATTCTTCATGCTGTTCCAGATATTCACGGCAATTCTCCCTGCCCTGCCCTATTTTTTCTTCGTTATATGAATACCATGCGCCGCTCTTCTTGATGATATCGTATTTTACAGCGCAATCCAAAAGACTGCCTGTAGCAGAAATACCTTTACCGAACATTAATTCAAGTTCTGTACGCCGGAAAGGAGGCGCAACTTTGTTTTTTACAACCTTAACGCGCACCCTGTTGCCGATTGCGTCTGTATCTTTTGAAACTTCGATTGTTTCTGTTTTTCGCACTTCCAGCCGGACAGATGAATAAAACTTCAGGGCGTTCCCGCCTGTTGTGGTTTCAGGATTACCGAAAAAAACGCCGATTTTCATCCGGATTTGATTTATAAAAATCAGAATTGTACGTGATTTTCCGATTGTCGCGGTAAGTTTTCGGAGAGCCTGGCTCATAAGGCGCGCCTGAGCTCCCATTTGCGCGTCTCCCATTTCACCTTCAATTTCCGACTGAGGCGTAAGAGCTGCAACAGAGTCTACAACAATTACATCTACGGCTCCGGAACGCACAAGGCTATCTGTTATTTCCATTGCCTGTTCTCCGTTATCCGGCTGTGAAACCCAAAGATCGTCAATGTTAACCCCTAAATTTTTCGCGTAAACAGGGTCAAGCGCGTGTTCTGCGTCAACAAAAGCCGCGTTTCCCCCAAGTTTCTGCGCTTCGGCAATCGCGTGCAGCGCAAGAGTTGTTTTTCCAGATGATTCTGGACCGAAAATTTCAACGATGCGCCCCCGCGGATAACCGCCTATCCCAAGCGCCTCGTCAAGTAAAATGGAACCTGAAGGCACCACTTCAATACCGGATGCGGCATTATGCGTACCCAGTTTTATTAATGATCCCGCGCCAAACTGTTTTTCAATCTGAAGACGGGCCGCTTCCAGGGCTTTTGCTTTTTCCTCGCTTGTCGCGTTAGGATTAACCCTGGTTTTTTCTGACTCATTTGACTTAGCCATAATAATCTCCTCCCCTATATATGGCGCATATAATGCGTGGCGCTTTACCGAAACTGTAAATATCTTAACATAAACTAAAAATAATCACAACATATTACTACAAATATGTCAAGTACTTTTCCGTCCGGTTGATTTATTTAATTATTTTGGAAATAATTATTTAAGTATTTATGTACCCATTTTTAGTCTGCGCGACACGATCCATGCATAATTATTCTTCCCATGTGATTGAATATCTATCCAAATTTTTAAGTTTTTCTAAAATAATTGACCAGATCAACGGTATTGATTTATTAAAAACAGATTGTTTCGCAGACGGTGAAATTGAAGTATCCGTAAATTCATCCATCCGCGGAAAAGACGTTATTATTTTTTCATCAAGCGCGCGCAATGATGCAGGCATTAATGTCGAAGAAGCAAAGATAGAGTTGTACCATGCTGTTGACGCGCTCAAAAGATGCCAGGTAAACAAAATCATTATTTTTGAGCCCTATATTTCCTGCGCCCGTTCCGATCGTACAACCCGCAGAAATTCAGTCGGTTTATGGGTTCATCTAAAAACACTTTCAAGTCTGGGCGCAAGGCATATTGTTACCTTTCAGCTTCATTCGGATAAATCAAAAACCATGCTTGATCCTGATATCTGCGCAATAGACGATGTTCCGGCATTAACATTGCTGAATAAATATCTTTGCGATAATTACATAAAAACAGTCAGTATGCTTGAAAATGAAGTAAGAAATAACTGGGCTTTCTGTTCTGTAGATGCAGGCGGAGAAAAACTTGCGCGGATTTTTGCAAATTCCTTTGGCGCGCCGCTTGTTGTCGCTCACAAGCAGAGGGATTACTCAAAACCGAATACAGTTGAATCCATTAATATTCTGTCGGCTGAACCTGTTGAAGGAAAAAGCTTATGGATTGTTGATGATATGATAGATACTGCATCTTCTGTGGAAAAACTTATCCGCGTTTTGGCGCAGTTAAAGCCAAAAGAAATTAATATTATTTCCGTTCATTCGGTTTTTTCTTCTCCCGCTGTAGAAAAACTTGAATCGCTTTCCAAAGAAGGCTTATTGAACAAGCTGATTGTAACCGATACTGTGAGCTGTTCAAATTACAAAGAAAAGATTCCTGGTCTTGAAATTGTAAATTCAGCCGAACTTGCTTCAAAGGTGATAAAAGCCATAATTAACAATGAATCTATGAGTAAAATCATGCGTCCGTTTGACGCAGGTATTTATCTCGGTTCAAAATAGTTTTGCTGAAGAATTAAAAGGTTTTGTTTTGAAAGCTGTTATTCAAAGAGTTATTGACGCTTCTGTCAGCGTTAACGGGGAAGTAAAAGGAAAGATAGATTGCGGTCTTTTGGTTTATCTTGGAGTTGCTCATGAAGACACAGAAGCGGATGCAGACTGGCTTGTCGAAAAAATTGTAAATCTTCGTATTTTTAACGATTCTGGCGGAAAGATGAATTTGTCGTTAAAAGATTTGGTTTTAAGCGGAGAGCGCGCAGGCGTACTTGCCGTCTCTCAATTTACACTGCTTGCAGACGCCAGAAAAGGCAGACGTCCTTCGTGGAACGGAGCGGCTCTGCCTGATAAAGCAAAACAACTTTATGATTTTTTTATTGATGAAGTCAAAAAGCATGATCTTGTTTGCGAAAGCGGTGAATTTCAGGCGAACATGAAAGTAACATATACAAATGACGGTCCTGTTACCATTATTCTGGACACAAAAGAATAAAACTAGTTTTCCAGTCTTCCTGATTGATGAATTGCCACACCTGTAAGACGAATGTCTGATGACGGAAGCACCTCTATCTTTCCGAGCACTTCAAGAGGACGCTCAGGGTTTATGGCAACAGGAGTTAAAAATATTACAGGAACAATTCCCTCGAGAGTCCTTCGTGTGTCATAACCTACAAGAAAATCAAAGTATGTAAATTCATCTGTAACTTCAACATTTGTAGCCATTCCTCTCCAGATAACATACACATCCCTGTAAATGACAGGTTCAGTCCTTACATCCGCGTATGAGGGATTATCGTTTCTTTTGAAATTGTCAAACCCAGGAATTTCCATATTGTCAATCATAAGCCGCGCCCTGTTTCTAAGTCCTTCCGACGCATTGGATTCAAGTATACGGTTAAGATTTATTTTTGCAGCTTCATCGCGGTAAGAAGTAAAAAGAGAAAGCGCCTTATCATAAATATCCGTTGCCTGAGTCGCTGTAAGAATATACTTGTAAGAGCCGCCTGTTTCAACAGGAGAAGAACGTTCATTTCCGGAAAGAATAAATTCAGTTACAGGGCGGGTATCTCTTTTTTTAATGGGACTTTCCAGTATTTTAAAACCGAAAAGAAATCCAAAAACTACAATTAAAACGGCAAAAAATATTAAAGATGCTCTTATTACAGTAAAAAAATCAAACCCGGGCGAAGGAATGGGGGGATAAAGCTTTACAAGCCTTTTCTGGGTCATCCAGTCTGACAGTTCTTCTCCTTTTGAATATTTTCGTATAACAGCAAGGGCTTTTTTTGCGGTTTTATTTTTCGGGTCCATCTCCTGAATTTCAAGATAGTAATTAAGAGCCTGGACTGTATTCATGCGTTTAAGATAAAGAACGGCATGACCGAGCATTGTATCCGGGTCTTTTATTTTTATCTTTCTTGCTAAATTAAAATTCTGAAGCGCTTCTACAAAACTGCCTGAATGAAGACAGATTACACCGTACAGATAATAGTATTTAAATGATCCGCTGTAATTTTCTTCCTCTGATCTGAGTAACCCAAGAGCATTTTCATAATCGCCTTTTTTTGCAAAACGCGCTGCTTTACTTAATAAAGTATCGATTTTCATCTATTGTTATTCAGCCTTGTTTTCAGCCTGTCAATGGATTTCTCTATATCGTTAAGATCATCTTCATTAAGGAAAATTTCACCTGCAATAAATCTGTTTAATGTCGCCTGTAAACTGTACATAAGAAGCAGTTCTTCACTGTAATTATAAGCTATAGGGGAAGAAGTATCAACAGAAATGTCGCGTGAATAATCTATATCGTACCAGCCTGTATCTTCAGTTGTCAGATAAATTGAATATGAAAAAGATTTTCCGCTTTCAAGCGTTTCAGGTTCATAATAATAACTTACAGCAGAATCACGGATGGAATACGGAATACTGCTGAACGATCTGTCGCTTGAAAATTTAAGTCTCCACGGCGCATTATTCAGCCTTCTCCAGTTTGCAAAATGCAAATAGTCGGGAACTTTTGAATCCCTGTCATGCGGAATAATACTTCCCATCAATGAAAATTCTTTGCCTTTTGAAACCCAGAATGTTTCCCCGGAAGCGCTTTCTATACGGGTCTCGCCTGTTATTTCAAGGTTATTTGAAAAAAACGGAATGTTACCCTTTTCTTCTCCAAGATGCGTATCCAAAAGCAGCCGCAGTCCTGCAGGAACAGAGCGGTTAATTTTATTGAAAATTGTAATTGTAAGCTTTATACCGTTTGTTTCCTGTGAATTTAAAGTCTTTACAGGAGAAAATTCCATTTGCACATTAAATGTACCGGCTTCATAATTTACAACAGGGAATTCGTTTTTTAATTCTGTTGTTATTCTGTAAAAATGATACTTGTCAAGACGGTGAATATGTCCGTTAAAATTAATTAAAATATAACTTGATCTTGGTTCCCTGTTGTAAAACAACGGTTCATAAAGACGCTTTTGCGGATCTGTAAGATAAAAAAGAGAAAAATTGCCGGCTCTTTCATTGACGGTTAATTTGATGTTTCCGTGAATAAATTCATTGGCTGATAAATTTATAATTACGGAAAAAACAAAAAATAATAAAAATAACTTTTTCTTTAGAAGGATCACAGTGAACCTCCGTCTGAATAATCAGTTATAAGGATATCCAGTTCCCTGTTAAGCTGCCTTGCTCTTTCAAGAAGCCTCTCGTGAAGCGACTGCCATTCATTGTCGGAAGATGAAGATGGTTCAGGCAAACTTACGGTTTGTGCCGCTGGAATTTCATCATTATCCTGGGAAAGGTCTGCGATACGCCTCTGATAAGTATTTAATGTATGCTCGTATGTTCTTAACCTGCGCTGATATTCCTCGCTTGTACGAAGCGATTCTTCATGACTCCATTGCAAAAGAGCCAGAAGCTCAGCTTCAATTTTCTTCTGTTTGATTAAATCCAGACGATAGGTGGAAACCTCGTATTTCGGGCTGTCAGGGAACCTGTCAATAACCCAAATATAAAATTTTTCCGCTTCATCGAACTGACCCATTGTAAAAAGACACTCGCCCATCCAGAAATACGCAGCCGCTATTCTATCCGCCGTTTCAGGATCATCGGGCGTAACTGAATTAATATACTGAGTGAACAATAAAAGCGAGTCATTAAAATAACCCATATTAAAATATATTCTTGCGCGGTGATAAACCATATCTCTTGTATAAACAGAATTAGGAGCGGTTTTTTCAAGCTCATCCATATCTTTTATGGCGGAACCGTAATCCGCAAATGCAAGCTGGCTTAGTATGACCCAATAAAGCGCGCGCGACCAGTCATTAATATTTACAGATATCTCCTGAGCGCGGCGAAATTCCACTGCCGCTTCGTGCCACCGGGACGATTGGTATAAAAGCTCACCGTTTTGATATCTTCGTAAATACACATTTTCGCCGCTTTCCTGCGCGGCAGAAAAAACAGCCGGGAAAATCATTAGTCCCAGAAATAACAGCCAGAATTTATGTGTTTTTTGAGTCATCTGCATAATTACTTTGATTTTCGGCAGAATATCCCGTTTTTCTTACCATTAAGATTTACCGCAAACCCTAAACGCCGTAATTTACTTGTTTTGTTTACGCTGATTTTGCGGAATGTTACTTGAGGCTGTTCCAAAACTTTCTAACCCCTAACCTTAAGTTCGCAGGTTCGTATTTTTGGAACAGATGTCTTGGATTTTAATTTTGAAGCCGTTTTACAAGACCGTTTTTGTCGGAACATGAAAAAAAAGCCGAACCCATTACCAGCGTATCCGCTCCGGCTTCCTTTGCCTTTAGGGCAGTATGTTCATTTATACCGCCGTCAACGGAAATACGAAAGCCAAATCCTGATTCTTTCCTGATTTTGGCAAGTTTTTTTACCTTTTCTATACATTCGGGGATAAGTTCCTGACCGCCGAAGCCGGGGTTTACAGTCATTATTAACGCCAAATCAATAAAAGGAAGCAGTTCTTCCAGTAATGAAACAGGCGTAGAAGGAACAAGCGCAATGCCGGCTTTCAGCCCTAAACTGCGTATTTCAGAGAGGAATTTCTGGGAGTGTGTTTCCGCCTCATAGTGAAAAGTGATAGCTCCAGCTCCCGCTTGCGCAAATTCATGAAAAAATTTGGACGGTTGATTCGTCATAAGATGAACATCAAAAAATAACCCGGTTTTTCCCTTTAAAGCGCGGAGTAACGGAGGACCAAAGGTCAGATTAGGCACAAAAGAGCCGTCCATCACATCCATGTGGAGCCATTGTGCGCCTGAACCTTCGATTAATGATACTGCTTTTCCAAAATCGGCGTAATCCGCCGCCAGAATTGACGGTGAAACTTTAGTTTTGTTCATTTTTGCTATCATACCTTTTGGATGTACTATTGTCAAACTAAAAAATAATGATATACTGACATGATAAGAAATGGAAAATGGGCAGGCTGCGGGGCTGTTAAAAAAAGCCTATGATAAACTAAAAGAATCTGATGCAGAAACTGCCCGTATGCTTATAGAACAAGCCATGGATATTGATTTTGATAATGAAGAAATCAAACAGGCGTTAAAATGCGTTAACTGGTGGCTTGAACAAACCAGGAGGATTGATGATATAAAAAACCCTTTCGAGAAGGGTTCATACTTAATTTCCATGCTGAAGCAGTATCATGTGTTTCTTGGACAATATAGAATATTATACGATCACTGTCAATACGCGGTTCGTTATTATGTTTTTTCAAAGGCTCTGATTTTTTTTGAAGGATTGTTAAACAGTCTTAACCAGAACGATCATGGTCTAATACTTTTGATAGGACGCTGTTACAAAGGGATAGGAAATTATGACGCGTCTTTGAAATACCTCGAACAGGCTATAAGGATTAAGCGCGATGACGCGCAGACCCTTGCGGAAGTCGCGGACATTAACGATTTGCTTTCGCAGACAAAAACCGCAAAGGCTTTGTTCAGAGAAGCATTTTTTCTGGATCCTTCAAAGATTGACGTTTTGTCGCTTGACTCAGCCCTGATACAGAAACTTCGCAATGAAGTTCTTGCTTTAGGGTTTAACGAAGTGGAATTATGCGAATGGATACCGGTTTACGGTTATTTATGGGGAGTATTTTCCATAAAGCGCGAGTTAAAACAAACGGAGGCAGGAAGGCTAAAACAGTCGATTTTTTCTTTGGAAGCCGAATATGACGCCAATCCTTCAAAAAGGGGAATATTAAAACCCCGTCTGTTGAATCATTATTTCTGGCTTATTGATCATTATGAAATCAGCCGTGAGGATCCTTCCCTGATTGAAGAGACCTTATTAAAAATAAAAGTTACAGATCCGGTTATCTACAAGATTTATACCGGATGAAATTAGGAGTGAAAAATTTATGAGTAATACTGAAACAACTGAAATTCAGCAATCCGCGGGAGCCCAGACCCTGTTAAAAAATCTGCATGAAACATTAAACGAAGAAAAATGGACAAGAGCGACCCTTGGAAATTATTCTACTAACCAGTTTAAGGAACTTGATGAAATATTAAAAAATGCGCGTAACGAAAAGGTTGTCGATGAGCTTAAGAAAAACTGCGATGATCATCTGGCTCACACAAGGAACAGTTTAATCGCCCTTTACCTCTCTGGAATGATTGCGCTTTCCCGCCAGATAATTGACGACTCCGCGATGATAAATCTTGTTTCCATATTTCTTGATAACCACAAATGGAACATTGTTAAATATTTATGCGAAAGAATACTGGATTACGGTGAATCCAAATTCGCCCTTCGTACTTTGGCGGATTGTTATAAAAACGATAATGAAGAAGAAAAAATACTGGGCGTTTGGGAAAGACTTGTAAAAGTGGATTTTGAAGAAGCTGATATATGCAAATCCCTTGCGGAACATTATGAGAAACATGGAAACAGGGACGTATCAATTGATTATTACAAAAAATCCCTGCACCGTTATATAAACAAGGCTTCTTATGCAAATGTAAAGGAAATCTGGGAGAAACTCCTTGAAAACAACATAGAAGATATTGATTTCTTCCTTCATATTCAGAAAAAAATCGCCAAGTCCGTCAGCGAAGACAAAACAGTCGTTCTTTTAAACGAGTTATACGCAAAATACAAAACCATTGACATTGATATAGCCATAAATATTCTCAAGATTGTTCTTGAATATGATGAAAAAGACGTTCCCGGGCGCAGGGAAATAATCGAATGTTTCAGAAAAAAATATTCTTCCCACAGCCAGCTTGAAGAATATATCCGCATTTCAAACCTTTCCCAGAATTACCGCGATGTTCATCAGGCTATTTCCGATTTTGAAAAACATATTGCTTTTGACAAGGGAAACTATGTATATCACAGAACATGGGGTGTCGGACGCATTGCCAATATAGCAGGCGATGATATCAGAATAGATTTTTCCAAAAAACGCGGTCATTCAATGTCATTAAAAATGGCAGTAGACGCGCTTCAGACTCTTTCAAAAAATCATATATGGGTATTAAAGGCGACAAAGAAAAAAGAAGAATTAAGGGATAAGATAAAAGATAAAGACGATAACATTATCTGGACGCTGAAAACAATAATTAAAAGTTTCTCAAATTCCTGTGACATGAAGAGGATCAAGGCTGAACTTTCTCCCGCCCTTTTAACAACAGGCGAGTGGACGACATGGAGCGGCAAAGCGCGCGATATTTTAAAAACAAATCCTGAATTCGGGGTCAGCCCTGATAACAGCGACGCTTACATTGTAAGAGATAGACCTATAAGCGTTACGGAGAAATTATACAATGAATTTATGTCGTCGCGCACTTTTTTAGATCATGTTTCGGCAATCCGCGAATATGTGAATAATAAAAACGCCTCCCCTGATTCTGAGCTTTTTACGGAAATGTTTTCATATTTTACATCTCTTCTGCGAGCGAACGGACAGAATCCGGAACAGTCAATCGCATCTTATCTTCTTATAAACGAACTTTCCCTGAATAAAAAATATACCCATCTTAAGTCTTCTCTTACTTTAGGCTTTGCCGATATTTTTAAAAGCGTAAAAGACGTGCCTTCGCTCTTTAAAAATTTAAAAGACGCGAAACTTAAGGCGGATTTCCTTAACAGCATAAAATTGTTCATAAACGAATGGTCCGATATTTACGTTAAACTTTTTTCCTTCTCCCAGCTTTCCTCAATAACAGAACAGCTTGAAGAAGCCGGATTCTCGGATAAATTAACAGTTATGTGCAATTCCTGCTTTGACAATTACCGCGATAACAGGGAAGCCATTCTTTGGCTGTATAAAAATTCAAGAAAAAAAGAATGGTTTAAAGCCGCAGGCATCGGAGAAGAAAAACAGCTTATAACCCTTATTCACATTCTTGATATTACCTACCGTGACATAGAAAACAGCAAAGATACAATAGAAAACCGCAAAATAAATAAACTTGTCCATAATATACTGTTTAAGGACGGAGATATTGTATCGTTTATTGACAATGCCGATGAAGACGCGATTACAAGAATTTTTACATTTATAAACGGCGTAAAAGATTTGGATCCGCAGGATAAACTTAATTTAAAATCAAAAATAATCAATAAATTCCCGGGTTTTAAATTTTTGGGTGAGCCTGAAAAGAAAGCTTCAAGGGCTCTTTTTGTTACTCTTGCCATGTATGAAGAGAAAAAGAAACAGCTTGCCCATATTCTGGAAGTGGAAGTTCCGCTCAATTCAAAAGAACTTGAATATGCAAAATCCCTGGGCGATTTAAGGGAAAATGCGGAGTACAAGGCAGCGCTTGAAAAACAGCAGCAGCTAAATCACCATATGGCGAAACTAAACGAGGAATTCGAAAGAGCTCAGCTCTTTGACCCGAATTCCATAAATACGTCAAAAATATCGTTCGGCACAAAAGTTCTTCTTAAAAATGAATCCTTTAATAAACAGGAAGAATATACAATTCTGGGTCCGTGGGAATCAGATCCGAATAATAATATTATTTCCTATCTTTCTCCGTTTGGAAGTGCTATACTTAATAAAACATCCGGTGAAAGGTTTGAATTTGCCATTAATGAAGAGAGGGTTTCTTATCTTGTAGAAAATATTACACCGGCCGTTTTTTAAAGTGTCTTTTAAGAGGTGATTATGAAAAGAATCATTCTGACGTTAATATTGATTTTAAGCGCGATTTTTGGTATTTTTGGTCAAAACAATGCGCCTATCGATCTTGTACTGCTTCTGAATACTTCATCCGGCATGAGTTCATCTTATGAAAATGTAAGTGATTACATTACAGGACGGTTTCTTTCAGATTTTCTGGCTCTTGGAGACACTTTTCATTTGATTCCTTTTTCTGACAGCCCCAGGCTTGATATAGCCCGCAGGATTATAAGCTCTGGAGATATAGAAACAATTGCGGGGCGAATGCTTTTGCAGTATCCGATAGAAAGCGGCAGCAACGCAAGCGCGGCTTTGACCTTTGCGGAACAGTATATTACTTCTTTGCCTGCCCGTCCCAAAAAAATTGTTCTTGTCAGCACAGGCGGCTCTGATATAAATAACCTTATAAACGCATCCAGAGACAGATTAAGATCGGGGAATACAACGCTTGATTTTGTTCAGGTAAATCCCGGACAGCCCTTAACTAATTTACCGGTTTCCGGGCGTTCAACAACGCGGGTTTCACAGACCGCTCCAGGCTCAATTGCTCAGTCCGCAGCTCCGGCGACAGCTCCCGCAAGCGCATCGGCAGCAAGTCCCGCTCCTGTAACGTCAGCTCAGACTGTGGCTCCGACGACAGCTCCTGTAAGTACAACGGCAGCAAGTGCTGCTCCTACAGCGTCAGCGCAGCTTGCCACTCCGGCAGCATCTCCTGCAAGCGCAGATGCAGTAAGTCCCGCTCCTACAGCGTCAACTCAGACTGCATCTCCGTCGTCGACAGCTTCTGCAAGTACAGATACAGCAAGTTCCGCTCCTGCAGCGTCAACTCAGACCGCATCTCCGGCAGCGGCTCCCGTTAGCTCCCAAGAAACCAGTTCTGTTACAGAATCTACAGGTAACAGGCAGTCAACAGAAACAAATCAGGCAAGATCAAATGAACGCCCAAAAACAGGTTCAAGATCAATTGATCCGTCTGTTCCGCTGATTGCAGGGCTTATTATACTTTTACTTTTGATTCTCGGACTCATAATTTTTTTCGCGTCACGAAAGCTGGGATCAAGTCCAAACAGAGTTATATCCGGCGCTGCCGCATCCAAACCTTTTAATAAGGAAGACACGCCTTTCGTTGACCACAGCAAGGAACTTGCAAATTACGCCGCGGCAAACAGGCACAGAACAACTCCGTATTCGGATCGTTCGAATGATAAACCTGTAGTGATAAATCCTACAGGTCCTCTTCTTCTTAACCTGTTTGTTGAAGATCAAAATACGGCAATAGGTAAAAGGAATATTCATTCCTTAAAATCAGGCTACAGTCTTTCTGTAGGCGGCGGGAAATCGGATTTTCTTATCTTCCTTGTAAGCATACCGTCCAACATAGGCGAACTGCGCAGGAACGGCGGTCAGCTTACATTTATCCCTAAAAAACCAAAATATTTCCCCGATCTTGGTTCAAGCGAGTTAAGAGATTGTTTAAATAAAACTATCCGTATCATTTCCGACAGAAATTATGAAATACGTTTCAGATTTGAAATGTACGAAGATCCTCTTATTGCGCTTAACAGAATGCTCATGAAGATTAATGTGCCGGGATAAAACTTTTTATTACGCGGGACTTATAAAAGCGCCGTAACCCTTTTTGCCTTTAAATACTCCGTCTCTCATTACAAATTTACCCCTTACTATTGTCGCGGCAGGCAATCCTTGCACTTCCATCCCTTCGTATGGGCTTGTTTTGCTTTTTGAAAAAAAAGCCTCGGCGCGGATAGTTTTTTTTGCATTCATATCGGCGATTGTAAAGTCAGCGTCCGCGCCGGGGAGCAGGTTTCCTTTTCTGGGATATATACCCCAAATTTTAGCAGGAGATTCGCTTGCAATGCGTACAAAATCGTTTATTGATAATACGCCCTTGTTTACTTCATTCAGCATAAGAGGAACCATTGTTTCAATTCCGCAAAGACCTGCAGGCGCTTCCCAGACAGAAAGGGATTTTTCTTTCGCGGTATGGGGAGCGTGATCGCTTGCAATCATGTCTATACTGCCCTTCCCTATCGCGTCAAGAAGCCATTTTTGATGCCTTATATTTCTTAAAGGCGGATACACCTTGTGTATGTCTTTTTCCGCGTTTAATAAAAGGTAATGCGGGCATGTTTCCGCCGTCAGCATTATGCCTTTTTCTTTCGCTTCAGCCGCAAGTAAAACGCCGTCGCTTGATGTTATATGGTGAATGTGTATCTTTGCTTTCATGTATTGAGCGAAACAAATAGCGGTTTGAATTGCGAGGGCTTCGGAGAAAACAGGTCTTGCCTGCGACAAAAGAAATCCGTTTCTTTCAGGTTCTGATTTTGCGTTTTTAAAGACAGAGGTATAATACGAATTTATTTCGCTTGTTTCGCAGTGAAAACCTACTCTCATATTAAGCCTTGAAGCGTTTTCCATTTGCTGAACGAGTATACCAGGCGAAGGAGAAGCAATATCTCCTGTTGACGAACCAAGAAAAACCTTAAACCCTAGGGCTCCCATGTTTTTCAAATCCTCTGTCTCTTTCAGGTTGTCATTGTTTAAAAGCGCGAAAAGAGCAAAATCAACGCAGGATTTCTCATTGGCTATTTTTAATTTTTCCGAAAAACGTTCAGCAGTCGACGTTACGGGAATTGTATTCGGCATATCGGCAATCATTGTAATGCCTCCCATTGCCGCCGCAATGCTCCCTGACTCAAAATCTTCTTTTTCCGTAAGCCCGGGATCGCGAAAATGCACATGAGCGTCAATGATGCCAGGGAGGATATGCTTTCCGCAAGCGTCATATATTTCAAGCGCTGAATCGGAGCTGTCCAAGTGCCCTGTTTTGGCGATTTTCCCGTCTTTGACGGCAATGTCTCCCTGTACGCTTTTTTCAGGCGTAACAAGGATTGCGTTTTTCAGGATAAGATCATAATTCATGCGGAATTATAACATGGAAAAGACTGTCTATCACAGTTGAATTTTAAATAAAACTATGTTATGATAAAATATCTATATTTTAAGGAGAATTAATGAAATGAGTAAATTTATTTCAGTTAAAACCGTAGTTGCCATCGGAATAGGAGCGGCTTTAATGTTTGTGCTTATGCGTTTTGTTGCCCTTCCTACAGGGATTCCCAATACCAATATTAACTTTGGTATTGCGATCCTTTCTGTTTTTGCCGCGGTATTCGGACCTGTCGCGGGGTTTTTAATCGGCTTTATCGGACATACTCTTGTCGATCTTACCTGGGGCTGGGGCGTATGGTGGACATGGGTATTCGGCTCCGCTCTTTACGGTCTTGGAGTCGGCGCTTTATTTAAATTTTACAAAATCGAAGAAGGCGGATTTGGCGTCAAACAGGCTGTAATTTTTAACGGTGTGCAGATATTAACAAATATTATTGTATGGGTAGCCATAGCTCCTACGCTTGATATTCTTGTCTATTCTGAACCTGCCGAAAAAGTATACCTGCAAGGGCTTGTTATAGGACCCAGTAATGCCGCTGTTGTTTTAATTCTTGGAACCTTATTGATCTTTGCCTACACAAAAACAATAGCAAAATCAGGCAGCCTGAAAGCGGAATAATGACTTTGCCTGTTTCGGAGGGAAAAATCAATGAACAGGAAAATCCTGTTATTTTATTTAAGGATTTTTCCTTCCGGTACAGAGCTCAAATTGACCCCACTCTAATTGATATTAATTTTACCGTTAACCGGGGAGAAAAAATACTAATCCTTGGTCCTTCCGGTTCGGGAAAATCCACGCTTGTACACTGTATCAACGGAATAATACCTCATGCCTATAAGGGTGAATGTTCCGGTTTTTTTTCGCTTTTGGGAAAGGAAACAAAAGAGCTTAATATTTTTCAAATTTCCAAAACCGCAGGAACAGTCCTGCAGGATACGGACGGTCAATTTGTCGGTTTAAGCGCCGCCGAAGATATCGCGTTCGCGCAGGAGAATGACTGTGTTCCCGTAGAAGAAATGCGAAAACATACATTTGAAACTGCGCGTCTTGTTGATATGACGCAGCATCTGGATAAAAGCCCTAAGGATCTTTCAGGCGGGCAAAAACAGCGGATTTCCATAGCCGGAGTCCTTGTTGACGATGTTGAAATTCTGCTTTTTGACGAACCTCTTGCAAATCTTGATCCTGCCTCAGGCAAGGAAACAATCGAGCTTATTGACGAACTGCATAAAAATACAGGAAAGACAGTATTAATTATTGAACACCGTCTTGAAGATGTCCTTCACAGACCCGTGGATCGGATTATTGTGATGGATAAAGGACGAATTATATCCTGCATGAAACCTCAGTCGCTCCTTTCCTTAAAATTATTAACAGAAACCGGTATTCGTGAACCTCTGTATCTAAGCGCGCTGAAATATGCCGGTTATTCCATAAAAGAAACCATGAATCCCCAGCATCCTGACACATTGGTTTGCGATTACAAACCGTTAATTGAATGGGACAGGAAATTAAGTATTGATGAGTTGGAAATAAAAAATGAGGAAAAAAAAGCTGAAAATTTGAAAACCGGTTTGGATGTAAAAGATCTGCGTTTCCGGTATACGGAAAAGGGAGAAGAAGCTCTGAAGAATATTTCTTTCAGCACAGTGCGCGGCGAATGTTTGGCTATTGTCGGAAGAAACGGTTCGGGAAAATCTACGCTTGCAAAATGCATCTGCGGTTTTTTAAAACCTGACAGCGGCTCCATTTCATATAACGGGCAGGATTTGTCGTCTCTTTCGATTATGCAGAGAGCGGAAAAGATAGGTTATGTTATGCAAAATCCAAACCAGATGATTTCATTTCCCATGATTTTTGATGAAACCGCTTTTGGCCTGAGAAACAGGGGATTTCCGGAAAAAGAAATAAAGGAAAGAGTGCATGAAGCTCTTGATGTTTGCGGTTTACATCCGTTCAGGAACTGGCCTGTAAACGCATTAAGCTACGGACAAAAAAAAAGGCTTACAATTGCTTCGATACTGATCCTGCGTCCTTCCTGCATGATTCTGGACGAACCTACAGCGGGGCAGGATTACAGACATTATACAGAATTTATGGAATTCCTTCTTAACCTTAGCCGTGAATTGGGAATTTCCCTCCTTCTGATCACTCACTCTATGCACCTAATGCTGGAATATACAACAAGAGCCGTAGTGCTTTCGGACGGAGAATGTATCGCTGTTAAAGAACCGTTTGAAATTCTTACCGATGACAATATAATAAAAAAAGCGAACCTTAAACGGACAAGCCTTTACGAATTAGCCTTAAATGCAGGACTTAAAGACCCTCAGGGTTTTGTCGGCAGATATATCAAATTTGACAGGAACCAAAGGGAACAGCATAAAAAGAGCGTAAAATGACAAAAAAAAGAATGTTATCCTTTATAGACCTTCCTTCTCCGATTCATTCTCTTACGGGAGCTGCAAAGCTTATTATTTTCCTTCTTTGGTCTATCCTTGTTATGGTAAGTTTTAAAACGCCTGTGCTTTTAGTTCTCTCTGTTTCCGGGATTTTCTTTTTTAAAATTTCAAAAATCAAATTTTCAGATGTTTCATTTATCTTAAAAATGATGTCGGTTTTTCTTTTGTTGAATCTTACGGCAATTTATCTTTTTTCTCCCGAACAGGGAGTAAAAATATATCAGTCAAGAAACGTTATATGGGAAGGACAAACGCGTTTTACGCTTACATGGGAACAGTTATTTTATGAATTTAATATATTATTAAAATACATTACGATTATTCCTCCTGCCCTGCTTCTTATGGTTACCACTCATCCAAGTGAATTCGCAGCTTCCTTAAACCGTATCGGAGTTCCCTATACTATATCTTATTCTGTAAGTCTTACTCTGCGTTATATTCCCGACATTCAGCGTGATTTTGAAGCGATTTACCAGTCACAGCAGGCAAGAGGTCTTGAACTTTCAAAAAAAGCGTCATTATTAAAACGCGTAAAAAGGACAGTGCCGCTTCTTCTGCCGCTTTTATTTTCTTCTCTTGCCCGTATTGATGTCATAAGCCTTGCAATGGAACTTCGCGGCTTCGGAAAGCATGATAAAAGGACATGGTATTCGTACAAGCCGTTTAAAAAAGCGGATATTATTTCTATTATTGCAAGTTTATTGTTATTTACCGCAGGCATCATTTATACCTTCCATGACGGAAACAGATTCTTTAGTCCCTGGGCAGGCAACATTTAATCTTTACTTCAGCTTCCATTTTTTCTTCATTTGCTTCATACTGTAAAACCGGAGGTAATTTAAATGGTTCAAAACGATATTCTCCGGCCGCATGACAGGCCAAAGCTGGGGCATTGGATACCCCTTTCCTTTCAGCATGTGTTTGCCATGTTCGGAGCGACAATTCTTGTTCCCCTATTAACAGGGTTAAGCCCCGCAACTGCGCTGTTTACCGCAGGAACGGGAACATTGCTGTTTATTCTTTGTACAGGAGCCAAGGTTCCTGCTTTTCTCGGCTCTTCATTCAGTTTTATAGCGCCTTTAATCGCTGTTACTGCAAGCCACGGTCTTTCTTACGCCTTAGGCGGCGCAATAGCGACTGGTATTTTCTACTGTATAATAGCGCAGATAATCCGTTTTACCGGAACAGGCTGGCTTGACAAGGTTCTGCCGCCTGTAGTTATCGGCTCTGTAATTGTTGTAATCGGTCTTTATCTGGCTCCTGTTGCAATGGGAATGGCATCGAATGACGCGGAAGGAAATTACAGTCTTGTTTATCTTTCCATTGCGGCGGTAACGCTGATTATAACAATTGCCGCCAATATTTTTCTGAAAGGGTTTTTCAGCGCGATTCCGGTATTAATCGGGCTTATATCCGGTTATTTTTTTACCCTTATCATGGGTTTGTTTTTTCCTGCATTTGCAATTATTGATTTTCAGGTTATTAAAAATGCCGCATGGTTCGGTTTTCCTAGGTTCCATGTTCCCGCGTTCAGTTTAGTGCCGGTTTTAATATTTGTAATTGTATCGCTTGCGACAATCTGCGAGCATTTGGGCGATATGGTTGTAACAAGCAAAATTGTCGGACAGGATTTTTATAAAAACCCGGGGCTTCACAGAACCCTTTCAGGAGACGGTCTTGCTTCCGCGTGGGCTGCAATCTGGGGCGGACCTCCGAATACAACATACAGTGAAAATGTCGGCGTTATGGCAATTACCCGTGTTTATTCGGTTTGGGTCATAGGAGGAGCTGCGGTTATAGCAGTTTTTCTTTCGTTTTTTACAAAGTTCGGCGCGATAATTCAAACAATTCCTTCTCCAGTTCTGGGCGGCGTATCCATTCTGCTCTTTGGAATAATAGCGTCAAGCGGTCTTCGCACCATTGTTGAAAGCGGCGTTGATTACAAAGATAAACGCAATTTGATTATTACATCCGTTATTCTTGTAATCGGCATCGGAGGCGGAAAGCTTGCGTTTAACATCACGCAGGATCTGCATTTTGAGCTTGCAGGAATTGCTCTCGCTACAGTTGTCGGCATTATTTTAAATCTTGCCATTCCTGTAAACAAAAAGGAATAAGAAGCTTAAAGTCAAAAAAATGGTGTCAGGAATAATCCTGACACCAAAAACAAACCGTAATGTCTGTCCGCAAGACTTCAATAACGAAGCGGTGTTTTTTTTAAGACAGACACTAATTACTAACAATTTCGGCTTTTGTAATTTTAAATGTGTCAATATTGGTTTTGCCCGCATTGCTACCATGCCAGCAGGCAATAACCAGATTAAGCTCGGTTGAGTTGTAAAACCTTTCGTCTTCAATAACCGAATCAAGATCAATCGTTAATATCTTTGTACTATCATTCCAAGTAACTCCGTCAGCAAGTTCAAACGGCCAGTTATTTGATCCCGGCGGAGTCTCAACTCCTCCGCAGAGCCATGTTGAATCCTGCCACCATAATTCGCGGACAGGGTCCTGCCATACAAAATTCAGAGTAGGTTCGCCTATACTTTGCGCAACAGTAATTTCTAACTTAGAGCCTATTTGTTTTGCCTTTGATAAAGCCTCTGCTTGTAATTCCCACCTTGCCATCCTGTAGTCAACCGACAAACCGTCTTCCTGAATACAATATGTATAATCGCCCATGTTTCCTTGTATTGCTATTCTTTGTGTGTCTGTAAGTTTAATGTTAAAATCGCTGATAGTTGCCATGATAGAACCAAGATCGGTATCAGATATTGTTCCGTAATTTTCTTGCACGGTGTCATAATTATACATGTTAATAAGATTTGTAACCTGCAAAATAACTTCTTTGTATTCCATGAAGTTGCCATTTCCTTCTACTGAACTAAGGTTTGCAAGAGAATCTATGGTAATAGTATGATTAAAAGGTACACCGGCGGTAATTGTTTTATTTTGCTCCTGGGTGCTGCTTCCAAGCCATACCCATTTATTATCTTCGGTTAAACCCTGAATCTCAAGTCTTAAATTAGCAATACTCTTGTCAGATGTTCCGCTTATTGTCATGGAATATCTGGTTGGATCACCTCCTTCCAACATGCTGACATTAGCCGGAAAATCTTTTATCAATACGCTTACTCCTGACCCCCAATTTTCTCCGCTCCATTCATCTGAAGTATCACCCCAACGGGTAGCCCGCAGGAAAATTGAATCAAACGTACGCGGTATAAACTTGGTGCCGTCATTAAGAGTTAACGATGCGCCGTCATCATTACCGATAACTGTGTTCAAAGAGGAGGTGCCGGCTACTTTTGCTGTAAATTCAATATTGGAGCCGTTTTCCTTAAGTTTTAAAGTTCCGTCATTGTTTATGTCAACTACAGACCCTGTAACGACTCTTGTTTTGCCGTCCCGTGTTGTAAGGCTCATCCTGAAACCATCGCCTTTAATCGCGGCTTTGGCATCACTTCCGACAGATAACGAATAACTGTTGCCTAAAACGTCTTTACCTGCATATTTGCCAGATCCCATATTTACTACAGGACCGCCGCCGCCACCTCCGCCGCCTCCTGCGCCGCTGCCGCTGCAGGATAAGAAACCAAATCCAATTATCGCTGTTAAAACGATAAATCCTAACACTTTAATTGTGTTTTTCATTTAACTCTCCAAAAATTCAGATTTTGTTACATTATTATTTTGTTAAAAAGAAAATGGAAGATTTTTACGGCTCTGTTTTTATTCCCTGCGGCTCTATTTTTGAGCCTTATGTCTCAATTATTGATACCGCTCATCCGGCTATTTATCGGGAACAATAAGACCGCGGCTTACAGCGTACACTGCAAATTTCATAATACTGTCAAAATATGTTTTTTCAAGGATTCCTGAAATAACCCTTTTAACAACGCTTTCTGACATTGCAAGCTCGTCTGCTATCTCATTTCTCGCCTTACCCTGACAAACAAGCCTGATTACGGCGATTTCTTTTTCACTGAACTGCGTGTTAAACGACACATTGTCAGCAGGTCCGGGATAAATGCCGTTTCCCCGCAATGTTTCTTTTATGACATATAATAAATGCTCTTTTCCCCTGTCTTTGTTAATAAAACTGTGAATCCCCGCTTTTCTCGCTTCAGAAGCAAATGTTATTTCAGGTAAACCGGTCATAATAATTATTTTTATTTCAGGCATTTCATTTCGTATTTTGGCGGCGTTTATAATGCCGTTTGAATTGTTTTTTGTAATTACATCCATTAAAATCAAATCAGGTTTTAATTTCCTGCATAAATCAGGCGCCAAAGAAGCGTCATCAGCAGTTCCTGCAACCTGCATATCAGGCTGCGCCTGTATAACGTCTTTTAACATATCGCGCAGCAGAGCCTGATCTTCCACAATTAAAATTTTAGTCATTTACCCGCTCCTTGATAGTTTTAAGTATTTCTTCCGTTTTATCCTCAAACATCAAATCGTAAAGCCTTATATAAAGTTCACGCCCCTTATCAGAAAGTTCAAGCTCTCCTATTTCGCCGATTATTTTATTTGCGGTTTTTGTATCTCCTGTAAGCAGAGCTTTTTCAATTTCAGACAAAAATAAATTTAAATATTTGTTATCATGTTTGGATTTTGCCGTCTGATTTTTATTAAAGCCATTTTTTACGGCAGTTATAATCTCATCATCAAGAGATCTTACATAGGTGCAAAATTTGTAAAAATATTCAGCGTCGATTTCATGATTGCTTTTAAAAGTTGTAAAATAATGATTTATAACATCAAGGCATTGTTCAGTAAATGATGACGTTAATGATTGAGGAATCAAAAGTTCTGCCGGTTTTATGTTTTCAGGGTAAGGCTTAGGTTCCGTTTTAATCCATTTGATAATAATTTCATGAAGCGATTTAGGGATTACGGGCTTAGTGATGAAGTCGTTAAATCCATTTTCAAGATAAAATTCCCTCATTCCGCGGATGGCGTTAGCCGTCATCGCGACAATTGGTATCCGCGTGAGCGGATACCTTCGAGTTTCATCTTCGATTAAACTCGCGGACTCATTCTCAAAAGCTCTGATTAAAGCAGCCGCTTCCACGCCGTCCATTTCAGGCATCATGTGATCCATGAACACAATGTCAAACTTGAATTTTTTAACCTTTTCTACGGCTTCTTTGCCGGAAGATGCTGTATCTGTTTTTATGCCGTATGGAGCAAGCAGCCCTTTTGTTACTTTTAGATTAGCCGGAATATCGTCTACAATAAGCGCCCTTGTTTCAGGCAGCCAAATATAATTAATTTTTTCTGTTACATTTTTATCCGCGTAACTAAAATTACTTAGGCTTGCGGCGGTTTCTTCTCCTATCGGTTTTATATCTTCAATGTTTTGAATTATTTCCGCGGTGAAACATGACCCCTTGCCGTATTCGCTTTTTATGCTTATGCCGCCCTCCATAATTTCTGTAAGATTTTTTACAATGGTAAGCCCAAGACCGGTTCCTTCCGCTTTGCGCTTTGTTCCTGTATCCAATTGCGTATAATTAAAAAATAATTTACCGATATCTTCTTCGCGTATTCCGATGCCTGTATCTTTTACTTTAAAACGCAAAAGGGCTTGTTTATTTAACGTTACCTCGCATGACACATTAAGGGTTATGGTTCCCTGGTTTGTGTACTTTACCGCGTTAGAAAGCAGATTATAAAGTATTTGTTTTACGCGCAGTTCATCTCCGTATAGCTTACACGGAAAATTGCCGTCTATCTCCAAAACAAAATTTATAGGCATAGAACCTATACGCACTTTGCAGAAAGCGGTTGTATCGTTTATCATCGAAGCCGTATCATATACAACAGGAGAAAGCTCAAACCGTCCCGCTTCTATTTTTGAAATATCAAGTATGTCATTAATTATTCCCAAAAGAATAGTGCCCGAACGGTGAATTAACGTAATGTTGTCTTTTCTTTCTTCCGGTGATTTTAAAGCGGCGGAATTCTGCTCCCGCAGCGGAGCTTCAAGCATTTCAATTTCAGACAGCCCGATTATTACATTAAGAGGCGAGCGCATTTCATGGCTCATGGTCGCAAGAAATTCGCCTTTTGCTTTTGACGCAGCTTTTGCCTCAAGCGATTCTTCATGAGCTTTCTGTTTTGCCATGGCAATTCGCAGTAAAATAATTGTCAGCGTAAACGCTAAAACAATGCCCAGAATCGAAATAAAAATTCTCATATTTGTTACCTGCTGGTAGTATTTGTCAAGCGGAGTGAAAATTCCTATATGCCAGCCGTTTTCAACCTGTCTTGTAAACAAAATAAATTTTGTATCTAGATTTTCATCTTTTACAATTTGCTCAACTATATCTAGTCCGTTTTCCAAATCGCTTACAACTTTCTCAATTCCAGTAAGCGGCAGCTGAGAAATATGTCTACTTAAATATTCATCTGAAAGGGATGCAATAATTTCAAGATTTTCGTTTAACATCATTCCGAATCCGCCTTCTGTAAGACGGGTATTCACTATATAATCGGCTATTTTATCGAGACGAATATCTACGCTGACCACGCCTAACTGTTTGCCCCGCTCATTATTTAATTGTCTTGAAAATGAAACAACTAGAGCGCCAGGCCACATTGATGTATATGGAGTTGACACGCCTATACCTCCTTTTGCTTCAATTCCTGCTTTATACCAGGGACGATCCTGTGATACAAAACCTTCAGGCGGTATCCATCCGCTTCCGTCAAGAAATAAACCTGCTTCTGGATTTGAGCCAAATACATCAAAAAATCCAAAGACGCCGTCAAACCCTGAAACCCGTACGTCATTATTGGAAAGATAATCTGTAATATCTGTCATGTGCTGTAATATTGTATCAGCCGAATCGCCTCTTAAAATCAAAAGGAGAATACTTTGCGAAACAGTCTGCAAAATAGTTTCCGCTTCCCGTAAATCTATAGAAATTCTTGACTGCGTATAAGATAAGGTATTTTCCGCTTCTTTCGTTAAATAATCGTGAACAATATTACTTACAAAAATAATACTTATAACCACCAATAAAAAGAAAGCAAGCCATACGACTAATATTTGACTTATTACAGAGCCTGTTACTTTAAAGTTTTTCATAGTAATATATTAATAACCTTTATAAGTTTAAACAATAAAATTATACGCTTCATATTGCCGGACAAAACAGGCAATATGAAGCCCGTCAGTTAAAAAGAGGTCAGTTATTTATTGCGTCTATCATGCGCTCAATAACAGCTTTGCTTTCATTGTCTTTAGCTTGACCATTGTTTCGGTTAATCAAAGAAAAGTCGCCTTCCGCCGCATTCGCAGAATCGTACGCGCCGTTTTCCCAGAAAAATGGAACAAGTCTGTTTTCCTTCGCTTTACCGTATAAATAATCAATGAATAACAATCTGTTTTGTCTTGCCGCATCTGCATTAGCGGCGTTATATCCTGAATTGCCGGAATAATTGGAATATTTTGCAGGACCGTTTTCTCCGATTATTACAGGAATGCCGTTATCAATAAATTTTGTTTTAAAATTTCCGAAAGCTCCATCAATATGGTTTTTGTTATCCTGAGTATCCCATGTATGATTTTTTGTTTCCAATGAAAATTCATAGGGATAGTAATAATGGAAACCAACAATTTGCCTTGAAGTTCCGTTAGTACTATCATCAGGCAGTGAAAAATCAGCGTTTGTGCCAATTGTATAACTTGTGTTGTAACCGTAGTACAGAAGATACCTTTGGCTGTTATTACCGCCTGTATTGCGAACTGCATCGGTAAACTTTTTATTCAAATTGTTTATTACGACATATTGCTGTTGTGTACCTGTTCCCCAATCACCGGTATGGATTTCGTTAAATCCCTGAAACATGAGATAATCGCCGTAATTTATAAAATATTCGGCAATCTGCTTCCACACAGCTTCATATTTTGCGTATATGGCATTTGCATTATTTCCTCCCGCCTGTAATTGCGGAATTGACAGCCAGCCTTCCAAATCCAGGTGACCGTCGTGATGAAGATTAATAAAACATTTAAGCCCTGCGGTTTTCGCGTAACCTACAACTTCGGCAACGCGCTTTAAATACGCTTCTTCTATTTTATAGTCAGGAGCGGCTCCTATATGCCCGTTCCATGTGACAGGTAAACGGACAATATTAAATCCAAGGTTTTTCAATCCTGAAAAATACGCCTGGTTTAACTTTGGATTTCCCCATGCTGTCTCATCTGCCGTAGGTTTTCCCGCAGTAGTCCATGTATCAACAGCGTCAAGTGAATTACCGGCGTTTAAACCTATGGTTATTCCTTCATCGGTAAAATACGACATTGCGGTTTTTGAAGACATAACTTCCGGGCTTTGTGGTCTTGGATCATTTCCGCTTGCCGAATTACCGTTGTTGCCTGAAGAACCGCTGTTACTTCCTCCGCCTCCACTTCCGCCGCCGCTGCCATTATCGCATGCCGTCATCGCAAGACCGAGAATTACCGTAAGAGCGATAATCCCCCCAAATTTGATTTTCTTTTTCATACAACACTCCTTGTTGTTTCCTTTTTATTAAGGAAATTAATAAAAATCAGCATTTAACAAATGCCGACATTTGCACACCCACATGGAACTGCAGGGCAGAATTCCAATCAAAACCCCCTGTTACACTCATCGCAGACGCCGTCTTCCATTTCGTAACATTCATTGCAAACCCATTTTCCGCATTTCTGACAACGGTTAAAAATCGATCTCACGTCCAAATTTGAATGTTCAAAAGCAAATTTATGCTCCTGCACCCAAATTATTTGCCTTGCTTCTTCATTTTCAATTGCGGTAAAACCTCCTGCCAAAAAGGACATCTCCTGGCTTGTCCATTCAAAACCGCAGCAGTCGCAAAAAAAACTAAAAAGAAACCTTTCCTTGTCAGAGCGATCTATGGATTTTCGTGTAAGAGGAAGGCTCATATTTGTAGAGATTATCTTACGAATGAGTCCAAAACTATTACATGATCAGGGTATTTTTAGGGTAATTTTGGGGTAGATTGCACTCGTTAGCGGATTTTCATATATATCATGTTTTTTCCCGTGACGTACAAGAACAGCGCCGCATTTATACGCTTGTTCAAGCAGTTTTTCTCTTTTCATGCGGGAATTTTTATTTTTCCGGTTTTTCTTATTTCTGCAAGATGTTTTTTTTCTTCCTGCTTTATTTCATAGACTTCTATAAGAGCTTCTTCAAGTTCCAAAAGAGAAATACCTTGAGTAGAATCATCAGGATATTCATTTAAATATCCAATAAAAAACGATCCGTCTTCCCAATAAGTATAGTCAAGTTCCATTTCCGGCTCCTTACACCATAATAACATAAACCAGGAAATTTTTCAAGAATCTGGTCATCCTATTCATCTTCTCTTCTTTTTTTACAAATGAAACTTGATGTCCCAGAACTTCAGGTTAAAATCGCCTTTAGAAAAAGGTTGAATTTGGAGTGCTTCTATATTGTCCTGAACAAACGGAACCTTTTTACCAAAATAAGGCGATTGAGTAAGTTCTTCAATGTAAAAAGTAAAAGCAGAGATAACGCCGTTTTTTGTCGTAAAAAATACACAATAAAAATTAGAACCGCCTTCCTGTCTGGCTTCTGTTGTCGGTAACGATACCGTATATGTTTTGCCATCACCCAGAACCGTTAATGAAAAACGCTTCATTTTTTTCATGGCTTCATGCGTAGAAGGATCAGGAATAGCAATTACTCCCGTATAAGAAGAAGCTTTTTGAGATAAATTTCCGGAAATAGAATACGTTTCTATATATTTATCCTGAATATTTTCAATATTCGGCGTTAGGGTTATGTGCGAACCAAAATCATCATTAAATATATCCAATCGAGTAAAAACTGCGGCGATTCCTTTTTCCCGTGCTATCAGAACGAACATTATAATGATTATTAAAGCAGCGGCTGATATTCCGGCAGGAATCAAGAATTTTGGAGATATTAATTTAGCTCTGAGTAAAAAAGGTTTTTTTGATGCCGACATTTCAACAGATTTTATTTCCAAAGAAGGGGCAAGCTCGGTAAAAGCGCCGGACGAATGAAATTTCGCAAAAAGTTCCTGTATGCTCTGAACGTCTAACTTGCGGTACAGATTTTTTTTATGAGCAAGAACTGTATCGCGGCTTATGTTAAGACTGCCTGCTATTTCTTTTGGAGATGAACCTGTAAGGAGCAGTTTCATGATCTCCTGCTCACGCGAAGTCAGGGTTGGGGAATTTATGGTTTTATTGTTATTTTTAGCGGTATTATCACTCATCATAATAATATAATAGTAATTAAGAACTAAGTCACTACTAATTTTCTTCCAATAGCCACACTCTCATGCCTCCCTGTTCGCGGTTTCCCCACGAGAAATACGGAACGGCGCGCAGTGAAACGTCTTTTTTTACCGGAGGAGTATCGCTGTATAATTCGCTGCCGGATTCCGTTCTAAAACCTTCGGCTTTTACGGAAATTACGTTAAGATTTTCCGTTTCTTCCGAAACAAGCGGGGAAGAACGCGGAAGGCGAAGCGCGGATAAATCTTCGCCGTTATCACATTCTTCAAAGCAGTAAACCAAAGGTCCGCGCATAATTGCAATACAGCCTGCGTTGGCTCTCACCTTTGTGTTAGCGTAAACCCTGCGCGGTTCTACGCAGATGGTAAGGATTATCTTCTCGGCAGTATTCCATCTGCGGGTTATATAAGCGTATCCGTCTTTAAAATCCGCGGCAAAAGGTTCTCCGTTTATATTTACGGAATATTCCCTGCTCCATGCAGGTACGCGAACGGCTAATGTAAATTCCGCGCCGTTTGATTTCGGGTATACACTGTAATGAATTGAATTTTCCCACGGGTAACCGGAAGTACATTCTATCCTCACGCCGCCTGCAAGATTAAGTTCAACGCTGCCGCCCATGTATAAATGGTTGAACGCGCAGTTTTCATTTTCGCTCCACGCATAATTGTTAAGCGACATAATAAGGCGGGCGACATTCGGCGGACAGCAGGCGCAGCCGTACCACTTCGGGCGTCTTGGCAGGACGTGTTTGTATCCGTACAGTTCCCCCGACACACCCTGCACAACTTCAAGCGGGTTTACATAAAAAAAATTTTTCCCGTCAAGCTGCATACCGCTTAAAACGCCGTTATACAGTTCCAGCTCCATAATGTCCGCATATTTACCGTTTGGCTCTGCTTCAAGCATTCGGCGCGCGAAAAAAACCATTGCTACGGAAGCGCACGTTTCCGCGTATGCCGTATCGTTAGGTAAATCGTAATCGATCGTGAACGATTCCATGTGGTGGGTTGAACCAATTCCGCCTGTTATATACATTCGTTTGTTTACAATGTTATCCCAAAGTGTTTTACAAGATGTTAATAATTCCTCGTCGTTTGTTTCACGGGCAACCGCAGCCATTGCGGTATACATATAAACCGCCCGCACGCTGTGCCCCACCGCTTCGGTTTGTTTGCGTACAGGTTTGTGGTTTTGCGCGTATTCCCTGTTTTCAGACGTTACTCCCCAGTGATTCCAATTCCGGCTTGCCAGTTCTTCCTCAAAGTAACTTGGCTCTTTTCCGCGTTCGTTTAAAAAATATTGTGCGGTCTTAAGATATTTTTCTTCGCCTGTTACTTTGAATAACCTGAATAACGCAAGCTCGATTTCCTGATGCCCTGGAATACCTCTTATTTTTTTCTCCCCGAAACGCGAACAAATTAAATCGGCGTTACGGCGCATTATTTTAAGAAATTTTTCTTTCCCCGTTGCTTCGTAATACGCTGCGGCGGCTTCAATCATATGTCCTGCGCAGTATAATTCATGACATTCCAAAAGATTCTGCCACTTGCGCTGCGGCTCTTTTACGGAAAAATATGTATTCAGGTAACCATCGGGTTCCTGAGCGCGGCCGATCAAATCAATTAGATCGTCTATTTTTTGTTCCAGCTCTTTATCGGGTTTTATTCCTATTGCGTACGCCGCGGCTTCAAGCCATTTTGCCACATCGCTGTCCTGAAAAACCATTCCGTAAAATTCGCCTTCTGCTTCCCCCGCCGCTATTTTAAAATTTTGTACAGCGTGGCTTTTTTCCGCTTCCGGGATTTTATCTTCCAAAATATCCGCCTGATATTTTAAAACATCGTTCATCATCAAATTTTGAATCGGTGTCCAGAAATTATCATTAATTTTCATTCGCGTATCCTTTTTCTGTATTTTGAATATGTATTAACTTAAAAGAAACAGGAATCAAGGCTGTTTTGAGCGGTTTTTTCACTCATTTGTATTTTTAGTATACATAAAAATGATTTAATTAGCAATAATTCCCAAAACCGTTTCAGGTTAGTCGTAAAAAAGACAAAGACCGTATACTTTCTCAGATCCGTTTTTCTTTAACACTGAGGCGCACACTTCCATTGTAGAGCCGGTTGTAATTACATCGTCGATTACAAGAGCAGTTTTGGGAGATTTTCCCTTTAAAAAAATACGCCCCTTTAAATTTTCAATGCGTTCAATGCGGCTAAGATATTTCTGTATTTTTGATTTTTTACGTTTCAGGCAGCGTTTTACGGCATTTTTTGTATTTATATTTTTCTTAAGGCGTTTAAATAAATAATCTATCTGATCCCACCCCAGCTCATTTATTTTTCCGGGACGCGGCGGCACCGGGACAATAATTGCGTCTTTTAATTCAGGGTTTTCCCTTAAAACAGAAATTATTTTTTCCGTAAAAAATTCAGCAAGATTTAATTTCTTTTTGAACTTGTATTCTTTCAGCAGTTTGTTGTATTTTCCTGCATAGGGAAACAATACCCATAAACGATCATAAGAATGGTTTGTGCCGTTACGGCACGGAAGACATTTTTCTTTTTCTGAAATAAGAGGTTTTCCGCAAAGGATACATTTTTTTTCTTCTGAAATATTTAAGGAAGAGAGGCAGTCATCGCAGAGTCCGTAACGTATTTCTGAACTTGAAAAAAGGCTGTCTTCACAAATAGCGCAAAACGCGGGAAATAAAAAACCTTTTACAAGAAAATAAAGTTTTTTTAATATATTCATACCCTATATGGGTGTGAGGATGTAAATACGCTTTACCTATTCGCTCACTGTTTAATGGACGAGAGGATGTTTACGCAAAACAAGGGGATATATCTCTGCGCAGCGCAAAAACTCCCTGAAACAGCGTAAAAACCAATTTTATTAACGTAAAAAAATGATATTATACGAAACGATGACTCGTATTTTAATCTGTGACGACAGTTTCGAGGACTCGCAATCGCTTTCCGCTATCATTGACAGTTTTTATAACGGCGGCGCTAACGGCGGCAAAACAACGGCTTATTCCCTTGCCAAGTTTTATGACCCAAGAGAAGCGGCGGCTTTTTTCGAAGACGGCAATAAGGCAGATATAGCTATACTTGATATTATGATGCCGCAGATGAACGGCATGGAATTAGCCGCAAAAATGCGTGAAATGGGCTTTAACGGATATTTGCTTTTTTTAAGTTCGTCAAATGATTTTGCGGCGCAAAGTTACGGCGTAAAGACGTTTTCGTATATTTTAAAACCAACACGGAAACAGCAGGTATTTGAGCTTCTTTCTGACATTGAAAGGACTCGCGGCATAAATGACCGCAACGGTTTTATGCTGTCCTGCAAGGGTGTAATGCGGCTTGTAACCTACTCGGAATTAATGTATGTCGAGGTAAAATCGCACCAATTATTTTTTCACTTAATAGACGGAGAAATAATCACTATTTACGCGGCGCTGAAGGATTATTCTGAAAAACTGCTGTCACAGAGCCACATTATAAGACCGCATAAAAGTTTTATAGTCAATCTTGATTATGTCCGATCCTGTGAAAACAGCGCTGTATGTATGAGGGACGGAACGCGGATTAGCGTGCCGAATGATTATAAAACAGTAAAAGAAAAATGGCTGGAACGGATATTTGTGAGTAACGCTAGTGTCATGTAAAATACAAAAGACGGAATGTATCCCGTATGGGACGAAGATACATTCAAGGCGATTGTAATCATTAAAAAAGATTAACTTACGCTGTTTGAGCCCCTTTTTGCGCTATCGTCCCGCGTTAGCCTAAAAAACAGAATATATTTATAAATAATAAAGAAGAAAAAACATAATACAAACTACATCCGCTTTATTTAAGGAGAATTATATGAAAAAGACAATCAAAACAGCCGTTGTTTCCAGTAACGGCATGGATGCCGTTGTTACCAATGTAAGAAGTTTGCGCCAAACCGTAGGTTTGCAAACCATAGGTTTGAGCAAACTTCAATTAATAATATTAGCAGGGATGCTAATATTATTAACAGCATGCGACAACGGCACAGGCGGCAGAAGGCAACTGGGCGGCGGCGGCGCAGGAAGCGGAAACAATAATGTAGCGGTGACAGGCGTTGCATTGAATAATACAACGCTTGCGTTAACTGTCGAGGGCGCGGATACGTTGACTGTGGATATTACGCCGTCAAACGCGACTAATACCAATGTAACATGGTCAACAAGCAATGCCTCTGTCGCAACGGTAGACAACGGCACTGTAACCGCAGTCGCCGTTGGTTCGGCAACCATAACAGTGACAACAGCATCCGGCAATAAAACCGCAGCCTGCACGGTTACAGTAACAGCAGCAGGCGGCGCTCCTGTAGCGGTAACAGGCGTTACATTGAATAAAACAACGCTTGCGTTAACTGTCTTAGAACACGAAACATTACATCAGACAGTCGCTCCCGAAAACGCGACAAACAAAGCGGTAACATGGTCATCAAGCAATGCCTCTGTAGCAACAGTAAACGACGGTCTTGTAACCGCAGTTGCCGTTGGAACGGCAACCATAACAGTAACAACTGTAGACGGCAGTATAACCGCTTCTTGCGAAGTTACGGTAAGCGCTCCGATAGCTGTAACAGGCGTTACACTGAATAAAAATTCCCTTACCCTTCCAATTGGAGAGTATGAAACATTACATGAGACAGTCGCTCCTAGTAACGCGGCAAACAAAGCGGTAACATGGTCAACAAACAATCCCTCTAGAGCGACAGTAAACAACAACGGTCTTATAACCCCAGTCGCCGTTGGGACGGTAACCATAACAGTAACAACTGTAGACGGCAGTATAACCGCAACTTGCACGGTTACTGTAATAGCTCATAACCACAATAACTGGGGTTGGGCGTCATATACGACAGGAAGCGGACTTAGGCAATGTCAAACTGCCGGTTGCACGGTAACAGCGGGTGTCGGCGACACAGGACCAGCAGGCGGAAAAATTATCCATGCGGCTGCAAGCGGATTTACCGTGCAAGGCTACACTGGATCATTCGCTGAATACACCGCCCACTACCTTGAAGCCGCCCCTGTTAATCAGTCTACATCACTTAAATGGTGTAGTCATTCTTTTCCTTCTTATTGTAATGTAACAGGCGCAATGGGAATTGCAATAGGAACAGGCAAAGCAAATACAGCCGCCATTATTGCCGCGCACTCAGGCGATACGGCAGCCAACAATGCCGCAAAAGCTTGTGATGAATACAGTAACAACGGATTTAGCGACTGGTTTCTTCCAAGCAGAGAAGAATTATTAGCAATGTATAATGCGAGGACTCATTTAGGCATTTCAGGTCCAGGAGCAACTTACTGGTCTTCGTCGCAGTCCAGTAATGAGCAGGCGAGGTATGTGGATTTCGGTCTTTTTGCTGATACCAACCAATTTAAGGAAAATTCCTCCAACGTCCGTGCCATCAGAGCCTTTTAGGCACGTGAGATGAGTGGAAAGATTGTATGGGCGCTTCGCAGCGCCCAGCATCTTCAGAGCCTTTTAGGCTTTAGTGTCAGTCACCGCTGCCATCCGGCGCAGGTGACTGACACCGTTTTTTGTCTGGATTATATATTTGTCTACGGATTGGCACGGATCATCACGGATTAAAATGTTGTATCATGAGGCTTTATAATATCCGTGGAAATCTGTGTTAATCAGTGGACTTTAAATCTTTTTGAGGGAAACCTTTACAAAAACCTTGATAAATACCCGGAATCAATAATAATATAAATGATTCAGGAGGAAAATATGGGTAAAGTAGTTATTACCGTAAAAAATAAGCACTATATAATTGACGATGAAACAGGTGATGTAAAGGAAGTCATTATTCAGGATAAACAGGATATCCCAGTCGAAGACATGAAAAGTATCATCAAGTTTTTAGCCAATCAAAACAAGGATAAATAGTGAAAGCGCAAATGTGACTGTCACCATACGGCGGGACCACCATCCGGTTTCTGTAAAATTTATTTTCACTATTCCATTGCCCGTAATTCGTCAAGGGTTTTCGTAACGAATTTTCCTTTGTTTGCTTCCTGAATGGATTTGCGTAAAACTGCTAAGTTTGCGGAGCTGTAAAACGGGTCAGAGGCAAGGGAGATTTCAAAAGGTAATATAAAAAGGAGGAGGAAAAATTATCTATCACGACCATGCAGGCTTTACAGTAACAGACGCAGAAGGAACAGCAATAGAAACAAGCGAAGGCGCCTGACACCGTTTTTCTGGTGACATGCACTACGCGATCCTTTTTAGTGTCGAATATATTGTGTTGAATCATTCATCAAATAAGGGTATAATTTGCATACAATGAAAACATTAATTAAGCCATCAAGCGAATTAAGAAGAAATTATAATTCTGTCGCGGAAATTTGCCGTACACAAAAAGCTCCGGTTTTTCTGACAAAAAACGGAGAAGGCGATATGGTATTAATGGATATTGATACTTACAGCCAACGGGAAGATGATCTGGCGCTGGCACAGCGCTTGGTATCTGCTGAAATGGCGCGGTTGTCCGGCACTAGAGATTATAACCTCGAAGAATTCAATCAAAATATGCTAGATGCGATTGAACGTGGAATTGAAAACACTGGAATTTACACCGGAAATAAATCCGTATCTGGAACGTCCCTATCTGGAAAAAAGAAAATATCGCTATAAACTCTCGTACCGGCGCTATAGAATTGTATATCAAATTATTAATGATAATATTTTTGTTGATGATATTCAGGATTGCCGTCAGGATGATGATAAAAGCCTTATTTCAGAATAAAGCTCACACGGGAAATGTCCACAGAGCGTGGTGCAATGGCGCCTGACACCGTTTTTTGTCTGGTGTCGTTAGGTGCAAATATAACGCAATATATAGAGTGCTATGCAGGAGTATAGTACTCTATCAAAGATTATCGGAATGAATTCCGGTATAATAAAAAACGGCTTTATTAAATTCTATCATTTCCTTCTTTAGCTTAATTGCCGCTTTTTCAAAATTGGATTTGTCACCGAGGGCAGCGCAAGCGGCAGCAGGTAATCTTTTAGGTTGTTTTTCAGGCATAAACTGGATTTTTTTTGGACTGGAAAAATGCCCCTGCAGAGCAAACGGGTGTTTTAATTAACGTCATTTATTAAAATATTCATCCAATCTCTTTTACAGTAGAGAAAACGGAATAGCAATATAATATTATTATCATCATCATTAACTTTATAGAACAAAATGTAATTTTTTACGTTTATCGATCTAATACCTTATTTACCCAGTGCAAGCTGCATATTTTTGATAACTTCACTTTCTGTTAATGTCCTTCCGTTTTCAATATCGTCTATTCCTTCCTGAATAAGCCTGTATAATTCATTGCGTCCTGCTATTTCCTCGTATGCCTCAATACTCATTATCGCGAGATCACCTTCACCGTTTTTAGTTAAAAATACAGGTTCACGATATTTATGGCATAAATCGGAAATTTCCGTGTAATTACTGCATAAATCAGCGCTATTTCGTATTACTGGCATTAATTTCCCTCCGGTAAGCGGCTGTGACAGCTGCTTTGAAGGTAATATAGCTGGATTTGAGGTTGGTGTCAATGTGAACAGCCATAACAGACAGCACATCACCCATCAATAGCATCAACTACAGAGGCGTGGCTGGAAGCCAGAAGTTTGCCGCAGCGGGAGATGCAGGTAAAATGGCGTATTCGGCGGTGGATTGATATTTTGTGGTGCCTGACAGCGTTTTTTGGGTGTCAGGCGCTACGCGATCCTTTTTAGTGTCGAATATTGTGTTGAATTATTCATCAAATAAGGGTATGAAATGGCGCGGCTGTCCGGCACTAGAGATTATAACCTCGAAGAATTCAATCAAAATGCGCAATGTTCCAAAACTAAGGTTAGTTGTCTCACAAGTCCATTAATCAAAAAGAGAAAGCTCTTTATTAATCTTTAAAATTGTTTCCTTTTTATTTCCTTTCATTTCCTTTGTTATTCTTGTCTCATTTTTTTCAGGGTTATCTGAAACTAAAGCCAATTTTTTCCACTGACATAAAATATTAAGAGCCTCTAAAGGCGTCATTTGCTCCGGATCAATTTCCTGTAATAATTTTTCAAATTTTCCGGGCACGCTTTCTTTACCGCTGACATTAATTTCTTTCTTTTCAAGTAATATATCCTCACTATGAAAAGTCGCGCGCAAATTTATATCCCTCTCTTTTAAAAGTTCCATTATCTTCCATGCTCTGTTCAGGATAGGTTCCTGAATTCCTGCGAGCTTTGCGACATGAATACCGTACGATTCCGCCGCGGGACCTTCTTTCAGCTTGCGTAAAAAAACTATTTTTTCTCCCTGTTCAAGCACTTCCATTGAACGGTTTACAAGGTTTGGATGGTCAAGGTAAGACAGTTCATGAAAGTGAGTCGCAAACAATGTCCTGCATTTTATCCTGTTTAAAAGTTCTTCGCTTACAGCCCAGGCTATTGAAAAACCGTCGTTTGTTCCGGTGCCTCGTCCAACCTCATCCATGATAACAAGGCTTTTATCAGTCGCTGTGTTAAGAATATAAGCTGTCTCGTTCATCTCAACCAGAAATGTTGACTCTCCCCGCGCAAGATTATCGCTTGCGCCTACCCTGCAGTAAATACGGTCGCAGATTCCTATTACAGCTTCTCTTGCCGGCACATAACTTCCTGTTTGAGCCATAATTGTTATTAAAGCCGCGGATCGAAGATATGTAGATTTTCCTGCCATATTGGGACCTGTAATCATTGCGAACGAAATCCCGTCATTGATGCCTGATTTAAGAATAATATCATTGGGTATATATTCGCCTCTTCCAAGATGAGCTTCCACAACAGGGTGACGGCCTTCATAAATTTCCAGGATACCGCTTTCATTTATTTCAGGGCGCGTCCAGCCTCTTATGGAGGCTGCTTTTGCAAGAGACTGGGAAACGTCAAGTTCAGCAAGATGCCCGGCGGCGGCGGAAATAAAAACAAGGGATTTTTTTGTCAAACTGCGTATTTCAAGAAACAGTTTTTTCTCAAGCTCTATTAACTTTTCAGAAGCGCCGTTTATATCGGATTCAAGAGATGCAAGGTGTTCTGTTGAATACCTCTCCCCTCCTGTGATACCCTGTCTGCGGATAAAATGCTGCGGAACCCGTGCAAGCTGATGTTTTGTTACTTCAAAGAAATATCCAATTAAGCGGTTATAACGTATCTTTAAACTGGTAATTCCTGTCTCAGCGCGTTCTTTTTCAAGATATTCTTCAAGAAACTGCCTTCCCTTGTCCTTTAGAACACGGAGTTTATCAAGTTCTTCGCTGTATCCGTCCCTGATCAGGTTTCCTTCATTCAGAACAACCGAAGGCTCATCGCATATTCCTTTTTCAAGCAAATCCAGCACTTTAACGAGGTCTTCAGGAAAGGAATCTTCCTGCGGAAATTCATTTTTTATTTTCTGATATGAAATAACGGCGTTTTTTATCGCCAGCATATCCCTGCCGTGGGCTTTATCCATTGCAAGCCTTGAACAAAGCCTTTCAAGATCAGGGGTTCTTCCCAAAAGTTCTCGAAGTCTTCCCAATTTTCCCTGATCTCTATATAGAGATTCTACAGAATCAAGTCTTGCTTCAATTTTTTTTATGTCTTTTAAAGGATGCAGAATGCGTCTTTTCAAAAGTCTTTTGCCCATGGCGCATTTTGTTTCGTCCATGACTTCCAAAAGCGAAAAACGGATATCTCCGTCCCGTTGATTAAATAAAAGTTCAAGATTGCGCTGGCTTGATTCATCAATGCCCAAAAATTCGTTTTCTTTGTATAATTTCAGCGTTCTTATATGAGGAAGAAGGCTTTTGGAAGTTGTGTTCAGATAGTCGAGCAATGTGCCTGCGGAAATAATTTCCGGGCTTTTTTCTGTAAGACCAAAACTTTTTAAATTTGCAAGCCCGAATTGTTTTTCAAGTCTTTCTCCAGCCTGCACAGGATCAAACAGCCAGTCCGCCCACCTGTTAAGCACAATTCCGCTTCTGTCATAAACAGCGGATGCAAGTTGTTTTTCCTCTTCAAGAAGAGATTCCTGTATAAGCATCTCTTTTATCTGAAGTTTTTCAAGTTCCTGACGGAGTATTTCTCCCTCTTTTGAGAAACAGGTTGCGTAAAAGTCGCCTGTCGATAAATCTATATACGAAAAAGAAAGAACACTTCCGGCTGATGCAAGGCAGCAGAGATAGTTAAAACTTCCTTTGTCAAGAAAATCTTCATCGACTGTTGTACCTGGAGTGATTACTTCAACAACTTCCCGCTCCATTACTTTTTGCCTGCCTGAGGAAGTAACCTGTTCGCATACGGCAATTTTTTTTCCGAGTTTTAAAAGACGCGCAATATACGATTTAGCGGCATGATACGGCACTCCGCACATCGGAAGACCGCTGCGGCTTGTAAGAGTAAGATTAAGGAGAGAAGAAACTTCAACGGCGTCATCGGCAAACATTTCATAAAAGTCGCCAAGACGAAAAAACAGTATATTTCCTTCCTGTTCTTTTTTGATGCGCCTGTACTGATCTAGCATTGGACTGGAACGTGACGCATCCATGTTTTTTAGTTTCTTCCCGCTTTAGTCCGTAAATTTGTAATCAGTCTGTTCGTTATGTCGATATTATTGCTGTACCAGATTATTCCCCTGTTATCAGCCAAATTCAAAACCATGGTGTAGCCTTCGCTTTCGGCGATAAAGCGGATTTCATCGTATACCTGATCCAGAAATGATCCTGACTGCGAAAGTCTTCTTCTCTGATCTTCAAGGATCGCAGTCTGTGTCTGGTGATAATCCCTGACCGCCTCTGACATTCTGTAAATTTGAGTTTCAAGCCTGTTCGCTTCACTCTGATCTCCGCGCAGTACGGCTTCAGAATGCCTTCCCCTTAATTCCTGAATCTCTCTTGTGCGTCTTTCAACTTCACCTTGAACTCTTGCGCTGCGTTCTTCAAATTCCCTCACAGGACGGGAATCCCTGAAAAATTCCGTATAGACTTTCGGTAAATCCACAACCGCAAACCGGGTAAGCTGCTGTCCGTATACAAAGAAGGATACATTTAACAGCAGAACCATCAACATTCTCTTTAACATAAAAACCTCTATTGCGCCAAAACAAATGATATTACAAGATCTACGCCTGCTGCGGGATTTGATGAATTTCCGAAAATAGCGCCGGACATCCATGTTGGTTTTCCGTCAACAAACCTGAATCGCTTCGCAATACTTGCGCGGATTGGAAACTGCGGCATTGTAATACGCAGCCCGCCGCCAAAACTGAATCTCATGTTATCAATGGTAAAATTTGATACCCTTTCTGTTGTTCCTTCTTTTGTAATTTTTCCAAAGTAAAAACCCTGATTAGTTTCAACTCCCGCTCCGTCAAAAAAGAAATCCCATGCAAGAATTCCGCGGACAAGGGGAAATCTGAGCTCTACCCATGAATCCAGAAGCAAAAGTCCTTTTTCGCGGAATACATTACTCCATCCTCTTGCGTTAAACATTCCGTCAACTGATAATTTATTCGCTTCTTCAATTGCCAAATCACGTCCGGGCTGCCCGAATAAAAATGATAAACCGAAATTAAGAGCCAGGATTCCTTTGAAACTCCATCTTTCAGTAACAGGGATATCAAACAAGGTGTGAAAATACTGGGCTCTGGAATCGCTTCTGAAGTAATGTTCAAGCTCATTTCCCAATAAACCGTATATAGCCAGTCTCTCCTGAATAAAAAAGCCTTTTGTAGGATCATAAAAAACATCGCGCTGATCCAGTGAAAGAGAAGTCCATAATGAATTTTTAGGCGTCCATATCCGGTTGCTGTCTCTTAGTGTAGGATCAAAAGGCGAGAATATAACATCGTATGCATTTCTTACTACGCCAAAACGCGTTCCGCCGCTTATTCCAAAATTCCCAAGCATTGTTACCCAGCGGTAACCGCTTGAAAGTCCTAAAGACAGATACCACTGATCGTAGCTCATCATAAATTCCCTTGGCGGCAGCTTGTCATGAAGTACATACTCGCGGTATGAAGAAAACCCGTCAGGAAATGCGTCAAGCTCGTCTCCGTTGAACCAGTAATTTTGATTTCTCATCGCAGTCATACGCTTTGTAAAGTCAGCGGAAAAGTCCATGCCTAAGGAAAGAGGAAGCCCCAAAATCCATCTTCGCAGATAATTGAAAGCAAGAGTTGTTGAATCTATTACCGAAGAATTTAATTTAACTCCCAGCTGATCGCCGCTTCCTCTGAGATTGCGGTCTGACCATTCAAAGAGTCCCGATATGGGAAATGATTCAGGGTCAGCGCTGCCTGAGAATGTCAGTCCTAACTGGAGATCTGTTGTCATCTGCTCTTCTACAGTAAAGACCAAATCCATAAGATTCTCAGTGCTTCCTGGAAGGGTATCCGGTATAACCATCGAAAAAAACTGCAGGTTATATAAATTGGTCAGAGCCTGCATAACTTTTGTTTTGGAAAAAACATCGCCCGGTTCAAGGGGAATTTCCCTTAAAATTACTTCAGCTCTTGTTTTTTCATTTCCCAATATAATTATGTTTTCTATGTAAGCCCTGTTTCTTTCTACAATGGTAACTGAATAGGTAAGAATATACTCTCTGTAATCCCTTAAAGGAGTCCTTACAATGGAATTGAATATATATCCGTTTTCAAAATAAAGGTCTGCGACACTTTGTAAATCCATTTCAAGCCTTGTAGAATTAACAATGTCGCCGACTCTTGATGTGACAAGTTTTTCAAGCTGTTCTGTGGAGAAAATCCTGTTGCCTTCAAAAGTTATTCCTCCAAATCTGAATTCGCTTCCCTCATCAATCATGAATGTAAGAACCAGACTTGTTCCTCTGCTGTCCGCTTCAAATGTGCGTGTAACATCCCTTACAACCGCGTCTATATACCCGCGATCATGATAATATTTCGCTACGGCATCCCTGTCCGCTATAAGTTTCGCTTCCTGAAAAGCGCCGTCATTTATCAATGATTTTGCCTTTAGCGAAAGCTGACTCCTCAGAGCGTTATTTGAAAATCTGTAGTTGCCCTGAAATTCAATTCTGGAGATGGAGATTCTTTCAAATTCCGTTATCCTGAAAGTAAGTACAACAGATGAGTCTCTGCCTGGAGTTTCTTCAACTTCGACACTGACATTGGGATAGCCTTTTTCTATGTACTTGTCGAGAATGGCTGTAATATCCGTCTGAATTTTTGCCTGATTTAAAATATCGCTTGCATTAATGCTGATTACATCACGCAGTTCCCTTGTCCGCAATCCTGAATTTCCGATAAAATTAATCCGGGAGATTACAGGACGTTCAACAACATTAAACCGTATGATAACTTCATCGGAAGAAGCGCGGGCAATGGATGGTTCTATCTGTTCAAAATATTCAAGAGCATATAATCTGCTTTGAATCTCCCAGAACAGCACATCATTAAAAAGACGACCTTTATAAAGATATGTTATGGCTTCAAGCTCCGAAATTGAAATATTTCTTAACCCGTTAAAAACAATATCCCTAATAGGTTTACCCATAAACCAGTTTTCATCGTACTCCGTCTGGGAAAAGCCTAAAACAGCTGCTGATAAAAATATGAAAATCAAAAACTTAAATCTCATTAAAACTCCTAGTAAGACTTATTCCAGATTAGAGAAATTGAATGATCGTTTACCCACCAGTTTTCCGGGGAATATGGGAAAAAAGCCCACCGAATATTAAAAAAGGGACTCTGTAATTCAATGCCGATATCAGGTTCAAATTTTAAACCGCCAAAATCCAGCCTGTTTTCATCAAATTTCAAGGTAAAAGTACCCTGTACAAACATATCGTGACCGACATACTTTCCAATAAAAACAGTTGTATTGTCAAAATAGTTACCTACACGGTTATTCCTGTCAATGGAACCCATACCTAACCCCATTTCTGATGCACCTGAGATAACTGCATTCTGAAAAAACCTCGTTCTTATGCTGAGCATATCTAGTTTAAGAAAATTCCTTAATGTACGTTCAAATTGCCGTAATGACAACATTTGTGAAAAAACATCCGAATTGGCAGCCAGATGAGCCATAACATCTGTTGAAGAAGCAAGCAGAAAACGCTGTGCCATGTCTGTATTATTTTCAATATTGTTCAGATTTTGACCCAAAATAGAATAAATTTCAAGCTGAGTAAGGCTGGGGCTTGATTCAAAACGGGGTACAAAATTCAAAAGCGGCTGATTATCTATTATCATTGAAATAGTGACAGGACCTGTGTTTGACCTGTCTCTGATCTCGGCTCTGGCGCTTAATCTTGGGTTAAAATGCGTTTCATTTTCCCTTAAAACAAGGTTCCCCTGCCGAACATAAAAAACACGATCCAGATAATATAATTCGCCTGTTCGTATCCTTATATCGCTGTTTAATGAATATTGCCCGCTACCTGTATCAGACTGAACCGTTAAAACAGTCCCCATTTCAGGGTTTGCCCTTAATATTGGGCTTGTTATATTAGGCCAGAAAAATTCCACCATAGGTCCTGTGGTTATTTTGATATCTACAACCGCATTAAATTTTTTGTCATCAAAATCATCCGGGCTTTCACTGAATTCATCCGTCACAATTCCCATCTCTGTGTTATTCACAAAAAGATCGCCTGAGATTTCCATAATTTTATCGTTTGAATTTAATTCAAGTTCCAGCTTCCCTGATGTTTCCCCTTTAGAATGAAAACCGGCTATATTGATGCCATACGGAACAGGGCTTGTTCTTGCAACATTAATGTCAAGCCCGACATTTCTGGGAACCCAATATTCAAACCGTAACCAGCCGTTTACAATGCCGGCTCCGCTTCCAGAGGCTGCAACTACAGGACCGAATTTCATTTCATATCCTTCCGCCACAACATTAAACGGTACAGGTTTTATATCCTCTTTTATATAATTTGGAACCTGAATGGAAATGCTTGTGCCTCTGGCTGTTCCGTAAAATTCAGGATTCCAGACAGGACCCCGCAGATTCATTCTGCCTGTTACATAACCGCCGTTTATTATGAAATTTTCATTAGGATTACTTGCCAAGTCCCATAAAGAAGCAAGGTCAATATAGAAATCATTGCATGAAGCGTCAAAATGACCGTCCTTGTAAACGCCCGCAAAAGAACCCCTGACAGGCAGCGGAGAAGAAAGACTTGTGAAAAAGTTTCCGTCCCTGTCCATCTCTAACCTGAGCATATTCCTAACTCCGCCTGATACGGAAATCTTTTTTTCGTCGCCTGAAAAAATAAAAGCCGTCTTTTCTTCAAGAACATTTCCGAACTGAAAATTATCAATATTTAGTGTTCCTTTAAATGATTTAAAAACATTCCTTATGTTTAACCACGATTCTATTCTGCCGAAATTTGCGTCTAACTTAACGGAGCCTCCCAGTTTTTTTAAGCCCGCGTATCCGTCAAAGGCGGCGTTAATTTTCGCCTGCCCTTCGGAAGGACTAATCATAAAAACAGGAAAATAAGCCCTTACACCCGAATACTCAAAATTGAGATTATTAAGCAGTAAATCATCATTTGAGAATAACATCTCCCCTGACGCATTTATTGCATTTCCATGATTCATTGTACGGAAAGATTCAAGATTTATTTTTGATTTAAATAGATCAAGCGAATTCCATGATATTTCCGCTGTTCCGCTTGCAAGCATGACGCCGTTACCTTTAAAGAAACGGTCAATTCTCATATCATTTACAGATGCGTTAATGTCAATTTGATTGTCTTTAAGCGAACCTGATAAATTATAATCCTCTCCTCTCCTCTGCCCGTCTGTCACATTTATTTTTGTTTGAATATAAGAAAAATCCGTATCCCATGAAAAATCCGCTGTTCCCGCGAGAGAACTTATCCTGTCACTGTAAACGATATTTCTGAAATGCGCGCCGTTCTGATCTGCGGCGCCAGAAACGCTGAAATTAACAGAGCCGTTATCTGAATATAAATCCATGAATCTGAAATGATTAATGTCCAAAGACCATAGATCCGCAGAAAAAAAGCGCAAAGTCAGATAAAAGTCCATATATACAGGGTATTGGTTCGCGGGAACCGGAAAATTTACTCCTTCGATATAACCTGATACAGCGCCTGAATTTGATATGCCGCCGTAAACATGCAGTCCGTTCGGATCACGTATAATAAGAGTTGTTCTGTCAAGAACTTGCCCTTCTATGTTCCATGATACATCAAGGAAATTTGCGTTTACATTAAAATTAATATCAGAAAGCCTTGGAAAAGACGCATTTGCCGTAAAAACAAGTTCATTTTCTCCTATGTATACGACAGCTTTATCCAAGTTGAAAAAATGGTCGGTTCCTGACAGCGAAAAAACGCTTATTGTTTTTTCATCCTTAAAAACAATATTCGGAGCGTTATACGCTATATTTTTAAAGTCAGACGATATAAATATTTCCGTATTTATCATTGTATTCTGAACAAACTGCCTGCTTACAGACGGAAAATAAAAAAAACGCGCGAAAGGGCGGATCGCTTCGGATAAATTAAATACAGAAAATGAATCAAGGGTAAGGGTCGCTTCAAGCTGGCTTGGGTTTTTATTTATTACAGCGTCAAAAAAAATACTGCCTTTATCCTTAGTTAAACCTGAAGCGACAAGGCTGTAATAGCTGTCCGAAGGATAAAAATGCAAATCAAGACTGTCCAGTAAAAACAATCCTGATTTAATCCTTCCGCCTGATACGTGAATGTTTCTTCCGCTGCTTGACAAATTAAAAATTCCGCTTATGCCGTCCTCGTTGTCTATTAAACTGAAATGTTCGACTGTAACAGTGCCTTGCGGTCTGAAGGGTGAATATTCAATGTTTCCTTTATAATTTATTATTCCCTGAAAAAAACCTTTCTTTGCGGAAGAAGCGGATGAATTAATCCAGAAATCATTTATTTCAGCGGATTTTCCGTTTCCCGCAATATTAACAAGGAAAGCGTCGGAAAGACTGTTGTCATTAAGAAATCTTCTGTTTATTATTCCGCTGTGAAGATTAATATTATAATTTATACTTTCGCCTGTTTTATATTCCAGAAAAAGGTTTCCTGTCGTTTCCATATTAAGATAGACAATATTTCTTATATCATCAGATAAATGAAACATTGAACCTGAAAGAAAATTGTTTAAATTTATCCTTGAGGAAATTTTTTCTGTTTCAGGGTAATAAAAAAGGGAAAATTCCAAAGCTGTAGTTTCCACGCAGGATTTTAAGCTTAAGATATTGTCTTTGTAAAGAAAGTTCATGTTAAGGGGATACATTGTAAGCAGATTTCTTCCGCCGCTTAACCCGGCTGAAGCAAGCCTGAAAAACGATTCGTTTCTTTTGGTTACATCCTGCTGTGAAAGATTTAAAAACGAGATAAATATATCGGCTCTTGCTTCCTTTAGCTCAGTCAGATATACGCCGTTAACGCCTATGTCCGATTTGAGAATTACAGTTCTGTTAAAAAAGCCGGGATAATTAATCTCAAAAGATAATTTTGCGTCAAGAAAAATATTTTTTTTGTTTTCCCTGATATTTATAAACATGTTGTCAGCCTGGAATAATGTTTTTCCGTTTGTAAAACTTATTAAAATATTCCTTATGCGGTAATCCGCCTTTTCCGGAAGAAATGCCGTTATCTGGTTTAGCAAATCCCCGCTGTTGCCCGGGTTTGAAAGAGATTTAAAAAAATCAATTGTTTCCCTGTCCCTGTCCATATCTATACGAAATACAGGACGGTCAACCTGAACGGTATGAATAACAAAATTTCTTTTAAACAATTCGCGTAATGAAAAATAAAACCTTGCGCGCGAGATTGTTAAAACCTCGCTTTCGCCTTTGTAAAATCTTAAATTCCGTATATCAAAAGAGTTAAAAAAAGAAGGGCGGATTGATGAATACCGTATCTCCATGCCTGTATTGGTTTCCAGTCTTTCGATTAAATTGGTGCGGATACTTGTTATCGCGCCGCCAAGAGCGTTTTGAATCGGCTTCATGGCTAATGAAGACAGACCTATAAGGCATGTTATAACGAGGATTTTTATGTAAAATGACCGGGATATTTTCATTTTCCAGTCCATATTATATAAAATAACAAATTTTAGCCCAAAAAAATTACTTTCTATATATTATAACACTTTTTTAGTTCAAAAGTCACAAAGGAAAGTGACAACCTTATCCATTTATGGTAATCTTTAACAATAATGAGTGAAATTATCTCAAATTTTGCTGTTCTTGAAGGTTGTGACGGAAGCGGTACTACAACTCAAATCGCTATTATAACAGAAAGACTTAAAAAAATACAAAAACCGCTATTTTTCCCCACTTTTGAACCAACAAACAGTCAAATCGGCAGAATAATACGCGCTGCGTTAAAAAAAGAAATCAATCTGGAACCTGAAACACTTGCAATGCTTTTTGCTTCTGACCGGAATGAACACCTGTACGGAAAAGACGGTATCCTTGCTCATACAAAAAAAGGCGTATTGGCAGTAAGCGACAGGTATGTTTTATCATCGTTTGTTTATCAGGGGATTGAATGCGGGGATGAACTGCCAAAACGCCTGAATTCCGGTTTCCCGTTGCCAGAATTGACTATTTTTCTGGATATAAAACCAGAAATTGCCCTTGAACGAATAAAAAACCGCGATTCTGTTGAACTTTATGAATATCTTGATTTTCAGGAAAAGGTACGCGAAAAATACCTTGCTATTTTGGGAAACAATAAAACCGGGCGTGTAGAGATAGTTGACGCATCCAGGACTTTGGAAGAAGTTGCATCACAAATATGGAGCATAATCACCCAAATGCCGATATTTAATGCAAGTGAAAACAGTATTTAAATCAACCCTTTTTCTTGTCCTTCTCACAGTCGCTCTTCCCGCAAACGGCTATTTTGTTACCTACAAGGAACAGTACTACAGGCTTTTCCACCTGCATTATGTACAATACCCCGATGATTCCATGGAAAATATCTATTGGCTTGAAAACGCATTAAAAGCGCCTTTTGCGAATCCTCTTCACGCATTAGCCCATATCGAAAATGAAATACAATGGGAAAAATACCGCTATCTTTTTTTTATGCACATAAACATAAAACTTATTGAACAGTACCTTTTTTTGGGAAATAAGTGGAATAAACGCAACGCCTATTTTTATAACGCTCCGTGGAAAGATCAAAATCTTGAGAGCCTTGAAATTGCCGAAAACTGTTACCGTACTGCACTTTATTACTGGGACGAAGCTGTTAATTGGGCAGCAAAAGCAAATGAAAGGCGCTTCAGATGGATTGATTTGCCGCGCATTCAGTTCTGGCAGGATGAAGCCTTCAGAATTGAAAACGGAAAGCTGAACTACAATAGAACCATAAGGCGTGAACTGCAATTCCTGCAGACAGTAAGGGAAAGATTTCAGGAGATGGATACTTCTTATTGATTTTTAAGCGGTAGATGTTCAATAACTGAAGTTATCTAACATCTCGATTTTAAAAAAGCTCTCCCTGTTTTATGGTCTTCTTTTTTTCATGTTTTGAAATAATCAGATTTAAAAAGTCATCTTCGTCAATTATCGGAATGCCAAGTTCGCGCGCCTTCTTGTTTTTTGAAGAACCGGAGAGAGGATCATTTGTGACAAGATATGAAAGTCCTTTAACTACAGATGATTTTGCCTGCGCGCCGAGTGATTTAATTTTTTCCTGCGCATCGCTTCTTTTTATTTTTTTCATCTCGCCTGTAAAGCAGAAAGAAAGTCCCTTCATAGGCATAGTGTAGTCTGATGGCGCAGTTATTGAGATTACTCCTGCCTTTAAGACCTCCTCCATATCGTTTGCGCATTCTTTGAGTCCTTCCGCTATAACGGAAGCTGTAATCTCTCCAAGCCCGTGTATGGAAGCCAAATCCTCTATTGTCGCCGACTTTAATTTTTCAAGCGTGTCAAATCCTGCGTTTGCGATTTTTTCTACGGTTGTTTCCGCAATTCCTTCCATGTCAAAACCTGCGACAAATTTGGCAAGGGATATTTCGCGTTTTGTTTTTATATGCCGAATCACTTTCTCTGAGGATAAATCTCCCATTCTTTCAAAACCTGCAAGTTCCTCTTTTGTTAAAGAGTACAATTCATGGATTTGCCTTAGATTTTTTAAAAAGAGCTGTTTTATAAGTTTTTCGCCAAGTTCCCGGATATCCAGCACAGATACCCATTTTTCAAGACGGTGTAAAAGCCGTTTTGGACACTCAGGATTCGGGCAGTAAAGTCTTGTTCCAGCGTCTACAAGGCTGGTATTACAGGATGCGCATATTTCGGGAAATTTTATTTCTTCAGTTTCTGATTTAAAATTACCGGGAGCTAACCCTTCGATCTTTGGGATTATTTCACCGCGTTTTACGACAGAAACAGCCGAACCGATTTTTAATCCAATCGAACGAATCATGGCGGGGTTATTTAAATTTGCGCGTTTTACCGTTGTTCCCGCAATGCGTACAGGATCTATTATTCCTATGGGCGTATAAGTCGCTCCCGATTCACTCCACTCTATTTCGCGCAGTATACTGAACGCAGTTTCAAGTTCAAATTTAAAAGCTATTTGTTTTTCCGGTCTCGGTTTTCGAAGATCTGCCATGTCTGTTTCATTGTCTTTAACTACAAGACCGTCAATATCAAACGGAAGCGCTTCTCTTTTGGAAGAGACTTCATTACGGTAGGAGATAATTTGCTCCCCTTCAGAAATGGTTTTTGTTTCCGCAGTAATAAAATTTCTTTGTTTCAGCCATTCAATTTTTTGCAATTCATCCTTGAAATATTTATCATCTTCAACTGACGCCGCGTCGTAAACAATCAATTTTAAATCTTCGCATCCTTCTCCGTCTTTGCGGCGCATGATCCCGTTGGCTGCGTTGCGGCAATTTGCTTTTGAAGGATATTTGCTCCGCCAGATTTCACGGGTCATAATAACTTCCCCTCTTACGCCTCCTGAAAAAGGAATACCCAAACTTTTTACCATTCCCTGCATACGAAGGGCATTGACAGTTATATCATCGCCTTTGTCCCCGTCTCCACGTGTTACAGCGTGAGTTAATTTTCCTTTTTCATACTGTAGTTCAAGGCTTGCGCCGTCCAGTTTAAATTGAACAATAAAAACCTTTGTTAACCTTTTGCCTTGATGAGTTAACACTATGCTGTTTTTCTTATTTTTTTGTACTTTTGACGGCGCGTCCTCTTTGTTTTTTGTTTGCTTATTGTACCAAATAGTAAATTCATCCGGGTTTGATGCCTTATCCTGGCTTCCCATGGGAATAAGGTGGTAAACTTTCGGAAAACCGTCAACATCTCCTTGAAGGGAACCGCCAGAAACTGCGGCTTCAGGCGGCAGGTCTATTCCTGTTCCAATCTTTTTAAGCACTTCGCTCTCGGGAAATTTGACCTTTAATTCATCCCAAAGAAGATCAAATTCATCATCGGAGATTTCCGCTTCCCCGTTGTAGTATGAGTTCTGGTACTTTAAAATTAATTGCTCAAGTTCATTTTGTCTCATAAAATGATTATATCAGGAATTAATTGATTTGCAGATATTTTTGTATTACCATGTATAAAAACAGCTTGGTATCATACCTTTAAAAGGGGATTAAATTGCTAAAAGTACATGAATCGGCTGAGAACTATCTGGAAACAATTCTTGTTTTAAGCCTTAAGGGCGGAAAAGTACGCTCAATTGATATTGTAAATGAGCTTGAATACAGTAAACCAAGCGTAAGTATCGCCATGAAAAACCTGCGTGAAAAAGGCTATATTGTTATGGACGAAGACGGTTTAATAACACTGACCGTAAAGGGACGAAAAATAGCGGATACAATGTATGAAAGACATGTGGCAATCTCCGATTGGCTTGTTCTTTTGGGAGTTGACAAGAAAACAGCAGTCCAAGACGCATGTAAAATGGAACACGTCATGAGTGAAAAAAGCTTCTTAGCTATTAAAAAACATATAAAAAACCAAAAACCGGATACGCTCAGAATAGATTAGTTTTTTTGGCGTCTGCAGCTATATTAATTTTTTAAAAAAGATTCTTTAATTGTAAAATGAGCGTTTATGAAGTATATGCGGAAAAGAGAAATATTTTTGCTCAAGAGGCTGCCTTACTGGCTGAGGATTTACAGTTAGGGCTTCAAATTGACAAAATAACAAATGTTCGTATTATAAACCGCTATTTCGCGGAAGGCATTTCATGGGATGATTTTAATGCGTCAAGGAATACGATTTTTTCAGAACCCCCTGTAGATATCGTTTACGATACATTACCGTGTTTTGAAGGCGCCCGCGTTTTTGCAGTTGAGTTCCTTCCCGGTCAGTTTGACCAGAGAGCCGATTCCTGTTCACAGTGTATATCTCTCGCCACAGGAAAAGAAAGACCCTTGATCCACTCTGCAAAGATTTACGCCTTTTACGGGTGTCTTTCCGATAATGATTTTATCCGAATAAAGTCATGGATCATAAATCCTGTTGAAAGCCGCGAAGCGTCTATGGAAAAACCTCAGACGCTCATACAAAAATACCCGGAACCGGAAGACGTGATCTTCATTGACGGGTTTAACGCGCTTTCAGAAAGCGGTCTTACAGAGCTTTTAAAAAAATTAAATCTTGCGATGGATTTACAGGACATTCAATTTTGCCAAAAATATTTCCGTGAAGAGGAAAAACGCGATCCTTCCATGACAGAGATACGTGTTCTTGACACATATTGGTCTGATCACTGCCGTCACACAACATTTTTAACGGAACTTGACGATGTCAAAATTGATGACGATACAATTAAAAAAAGTTTCGATGATTATATAAGCGCGCGGGTATCTCTTAACCGTTCCTGTAAGCCTGTAACAATGATGGATATGGCGACAATTGGAGCTAAGATATTAAAACAAAAAGGGTTATTAAAAAATCTGGATGAATCTGAAGAAATAAACGCGTGTTCAGTAAATATTAAAGTTGACGTTGACGGTATTGATGAAGACTGGCTTTTAATGTTCAAAAATGAGACGCACAACCACCCGACCGAGATCGAGCCGTTCGGAGGAGCCGCTACATGCCTTGGAGGCGCAATACGCGATCCGCTCTCAGGCAGAGCCTATGTCTATCAGGCTATGCGCATAACGGGAGCGGGAGATCCTTTGCAAAATGCCTCTTCTGCTATTCCCGGAAAACTGCCTCAGCTTAAAATTTGCCGTACAGCCGCCTCAGGTTACAGTTCTTACGGCAATCAAATCGGGCTTGCAACAGGACTTGTCCACGAGATTTATCATCCCGGTTATACAGCAAAACGCATGGAATTGGGCGCTGTTATAGCAGCCGCGCCTAAAGCAAATGTAGTCAGAAAAAATCCTTCTTCCGGAGATGTCGTAATTCTCCTTGGCGGCAGAACAGGGCGGGACGGCATCGGCGGCGCGACAGGCTCATCAAAATCGCACACTGTAAATTCGCTTGTTACCTGCGGCGCGGATGTGCAAAAAGGCAATGCTCCGGAAGAACGAAAAATCCAGCGGCTTTTTCGCAATCCGCAAGCTACCCGCCTTATAAAAAAGTGCAACGATTTCGGCGCAGGAGGCGTGAGCGTTTCCGCCGGAGAGCTCTCAGACGGGCTTATAATAGATTTAAACAAAGTTCCGAAAAAATACGAAGGGCTCGACGGCACAGAACTTGCCATAAGCGAGAGCCAGGAGAGAATGTCAGTCGTTACAGCGAAAGAAGACGCTGATGTTTTTATCGCCCTTGCTTCTGAAGAAAATCTTGAAGCTACCGTAATCGCGGAAGTAACATCTGAAAAACGCATGGTAATGAACTGGAACGGAAAAACAGTTGTAAATCTTTCACGGGAATTCCTTGATTCAAACGGCGCGAAAAAAAACGCGAAAGCGTATATCTCAAAAATAAAAGAAAAAAAAATAGCAAACAGGGTCTTAAACGCTGAGGAACTGGAAGAATTTGCAGGAAGCCTAAAAATCTGTTCGCAGAAAGGGCTTATGGAACGTTTTGATTTTTGCATCGGATCAGCGACTGTAATAGCTCCTTTCGGCGGTAAATATCAGCTGACACCGGCGCAGGTTATGGCTGCGAAAATACCCTTGTTAAAAGGCGAAACAAAAACCTGCTCTCTTATGTCCTTCGGCTTTGACCCAGAAATTTCTTCTGTAAGCCCGTATCACGGAGCTGTGTTTGCAGTGGTTCACTCTATTGCAAAAATTATCGCTTCAGGAGGCAAAAGAAGAAAGTGCGCGTTGTCATTTCAGGAATATTTTGAAAGGTTACGTGACGATCCTTCGCGCTGGGGAAAGCCTGTTGCAGCTCTTCTCGGCGCTCTTGACGCTCAAATCGGTCTTGAAACTGCGGCAATCGGCGGAAAGGATTCAATGTCGGGAAGTTTTGAAAATATTGACGTGCCGCCGACTCTTGTCTCTTTTGCCGCAGCAACAGAAAAAATTGACAATATAATAACGCCTGAATTTAAAAAAGAGGATAGTTTTATATATCTTTTAAGAGCGCCGCTTTCTCCTTTTGGAAAGCCTGATTTTTCTGCATTGCGGGATTATTTTGACAAGGCTGAAAAATTTTTTATGGAAGGAAACGTTCTTTCCGCATGGGCTACAGGCTCAGGAGGGACAGCGGAGGCAATCATAAAAATGTGCGTTGGAAACCGTTTAGGTTTTTACGCGGAAAAAGGGCTTTTTTCAGGATGCGGTTTCTCAGGGTTTATTGTGGAGTTGAAGGACGGAGAATCAGGGTTTAAGAATAACAGTATTGACGCGGAATTTATCGGGAAAACAACTGTTGAGTATGTTCTCAAGACAAAGTCTTATGAAATTTCGTTTAACAAACTGCAATCTGTCTGGGAAAGGACGCTTGAGCCTGTTTATCCTTCTTTAATAAAACAGGAATGTAAGACAGAAAATTTTAAATTTGATTTTAGTGAAAAAATTAATAGCGCTGTTCTTTTAAAAAATAAAAAGGTGAAATTTTTAATACCAGTTTTCCCTGGCACAAACAGCGAGTATGACAGCGCAAGAGCTGTAGAAAAAGCGGGAGGAGAAGCGGAAATACTTGTTATACAAAACTTAAATCCTTCCTTTATAGCACAGAGCGTTAGAAAGCTTGCAAAAGCAATCGGCACAGCGAACGTTCTTTTTATTCCCGGAGGTTTCTCAGGCGGAGATGAGCCTGAAGGATCGGGTAAGTTCATAACGGCTTTTATCCGCAATCCTGTCATTTCGGACGCTGTAATGGAACTTATAAAAAACCGGGACGGGCTTATTTGCGGTATCTGCAACGGTTTTCAGGCTCTGATAAAACTTGGGCTTGTGCCTTACGGAGAAATACGCGACATGACAGAAAAATCTCCTACTCTGACTTTCAATTCAATCGGAAGGCATCAAACCGCATTGGTTAATACAAAAATTGTTTCCAACAAGTCGCCGTGGCTTTCACATCTTGTTTTAGGGGAGCAGTACATTGTTCCGGTTTCGCACGGCGAAGGCCGTTTTATCGCGGAAGAAAACATTATCCGCGATCTTGCCTTAAACGGGCAGATTGCCACTCAATACGCTGATTTTAACGGCAACGCTGCGAAAGACGTCCTCTTTAATCCTAACAATTCCGATTTTGCGATAGAAGGCATAACCTCATCCGACGGCAGGATTTTCGGAAGGATGGCGCATAACGAACGCTACGACGACGGTCTTTACAGGAATATTCCGGGGATTAAAAAGATGGACATATTTACAGGAGCAGTGAGGTATTTTAAGGGATATCAATAAAACTGAAGTTATTGAACAATTCTAATGTTTAAAGTGCCGCAAACCTGTAAAAATTAACGAAATTCCGTATTTATCGCAGGCTTCGATTGATAACTTGTCGTTAATTGAGCCTCCGGGTTGCACTATAGCTTTGATTCCCGCTTTTGCCGCCTCTTCCACTATATCCGCTAACGGAAAAAACGCATCCGATGCAAGTATTCTTGCCGGGGTCTCGTCTTTCCAGGGGCTTCCGCCTGTATCAAGTGATTCCTGAAAGGCGGCTTTTATTACTGAGGCGCTTCTTTCAAGAGCCTGTTTTGCAGGCCAAATACGGTTTACCTGTCCGCCGCCGATACCGGTTGCCGACATATCTTTTACGATTATGATAGCGTTTGATTTTACAAAGGAAACCGCTCTCATACCGAAGATCATTCCGTCAATATCTTTTTTATCGGGAGAGACTTTTGAAACAACTTCCCATTTTTCAAGAAGGCGCCTGTCAGACTGCTGAACCAAAAGACCGCCGTCAACTGCAATGTATTCATGTAATTCCTTGGGCGCTTTTGTCAATTTAATAATACGAAGATTTTTTTTCTTTTTTAAAATTTCAAGCGCGTCGCTGTCAAAATCAGGGGCTGCCACCACTTCCAGAAATAATTCGCCGAGTCTTAACGCTGTAGCGGCATTTACTTTTGCGTTAAACGCAATTATTCCGCCGAATATGGAGACAGGATCGCAGGAATAAACCTTTTTGTACGCTTCAAACAGCGTATCACCCAATGCAATTCCGCAGGGAGTGTTATGTTTGATTGCCGTACAGCAGATTTTAAATCCTTTTTCAGCATCCGGGAGAAATCGTTTTACGTCCTCTTCTCCTAAAGGAAGCGTTCCGTCGCTTTCAAGTCCAAAAGCGCAGACTGCCTTCCATGCAATATCAAGGTCTCTTATATTGTTATACCCAAGTTCTTTGCCGTTAAGCTGCTCCATCCCGTCCAATACGCCGGGACGATCCGTATGAAGATACAATGCCGCTGACTGATGGTTGTTTTCTCCGTAACGCAGAGGCTGTCCTTTACTTAATGAAAGAGAAAAATACTGCGGATATTCGTCATCCAGCAAAAACCGCGCAATTGCGGCGTCATAAGCGGATGTTAAGTTAAAAACCTTTCCGGCAAGGGCTTTTTTAAATTCAACCGGAACATTTTCAGCCTTTAATCCTTCAATAATTTTCGCGTAATCCGAAGGATCAGTGAGGACAATTACATCGCGGAAATTTTTAGCCGCAGAACGGAGCATAGAAGGTCCGCCGATATCAATGAACTCAATTGTTTCATCGGTTGAAAGATTTTCCTTAACCTTTTCAAAAAACGGATACAAATTTACGCAAACAAGGTCAATTGGAAAAAGATTTAATTCCTTTAAGGTGTCAATATGGCTTTGCACGTCGCGGCGGGCTAAAAGACCCGCATGGATCGCGGGATGCAGTGTTTTTACACGTCCGTCAAGACATTCTGGAAAACCCGTAACGGAAGAAACATCGGTAACAGGAATTTTGTTATCATTAAGGAATTTGGACGTTCCCCCGGTTGAAATTATCTCCCATCCTGAACTACTCAAAAAAGAAGCTAAATTAAGTGCACCGTCCTTGTTAAATACGCTGATTAGAGCACGTCTTTTCATTTTTTCTCCCAAAAAAAGCGTTGACTTTATTTTAACTTAAAGCTGTTTTTTGTTCTAGTGTCCTGCCTTATGGGTTCAAGTCCGCTACCCTTTTATGGAACCTTCTGTAAGCCCTGTTATAAAGAACCGGTTAAGGCAAAGATATACAATCATCATCGGGATGATTGATATGCTTATGCCCGCAAGCATAAGATCCCAGGCTACAGCAGACTCCCCTCCCATTGATCTTAAGGATACAACGCCTACGACAAGCGGCCATTTGCTTTGATCGCCGAGCGTAAAAATATAGGGCATTAAGTATTCGCTCCAGGATGCCCTGAATGAGATAAGACCGATAGTAGCAATAAGCGGTTTTGTCAGGGGAAGCAGAATTGATCTGTAAATACGGAAAAAATTGCATCCGTCTATTCTGGCAGCTTCGTCAATTTCTTTTGGAATCTGGTTATAAAAACTTGTTGAAAGAAAAACATAAGCGACATTCATTCCAAACACATAGATGATTATGACCCCCCACAGGCTTCTATCAATTCTCAGGAATTGAGTTATCTGCAGCTGAGGGAAGAGGCTTAAAGAACCGACAGATATAAAAAGCGATGCCATTACCATACCGTAGACAATTCTTGTAAATCTGCTTGTTCCCCGTGAAAAAACATATCCCTGTATGGTCGCCGCGAAAATTGATCCTATTACGATGAAAGTACACATATAAATGCTGTTCCATGTGTACCTTGAAAAATTTGCCAACTGCCATGCGCGCGCATAATTACTGAACATCCATCTTTCAGGAAGTATGTTAATTCCTCCCAGCATTATCTCCATATTGTTTTTAAACGATGATAAAAATATGTAAACAACAGGAAACAGGGCGATAAAAACCATTACAATCAGAAAAATATAAACTATCGAAAATAATATTTTGGTAACAATTCCGGTTTTCATAGTTTCCCCTAGTACACATTTTTCATGCGTTTGGACATCTTTAGGTAAATTATGGTCATTATTGCCAAAATAACCCCCATTATAATCGCCAAAGCGGAACCGTAGCCGTATTGGCGTCTTGTGCCAACCGCGCCGAAATTAAAGAACATTTTGAGTATGTGCGTCATGGCAACTTCGGTGGTTCCGCCCGGCTGCCCGTTTGTCATGACAAGCACAACATCGTTTATTCTCATTGTGCCAAGCACGCTCAGCATAATAATCATCTGCATAACAGGAGCCAGAAGAGGAATTGTTATGCTGAAAAACTGCTTTGTCCCCGAAGCTCCGTCAAGGGTTGCGCATTCATAAAGCTCATTGGGAACATTTTGAAGACCCATAAGAAAATAAATCATGTTAATTCCGAAAGTGGACCATATTGAAACCAATAAAATAACATTTATCGCCGACCAGCGGCTTCCAAAAAAGTTATAATTTTGTTCGAGAAAGCCAAGTGTCACAAGCGTGGAATTTACAATACCGTTATAAACACTGAAAAGGATCGTAAAGATAAGTCCTATTACAGCCATACTGAAAACAGTAGGCAGAAAATAAATAATTCTGAAAACTGAGCTTCCTTTTACCTTATTATTGACAAAAAAAGCAATAATCAAAGCCAGAGGTATTTCTATAATTAGTTTCATAAACGCAAGGTAGAATGTATTGGACATGGAACGCCAGAATTCCTTATCCCTAAAAAAAGCGCGCGCAAAATTATCAAGTCCCACAAAGTAAGGCTGACCAAAACCTGAATAATCGTAAAGAACCCAGCGCAGCGCCCAAAATATCGGATAGATGGTAAAAGTTAAAAAACCTACAAAGAATGGCAGCAGCATGAAAAATTCAAATGAACGGCTTCCTGTAAGATCAACCCTTCTTTTTTTTATCATAAAATACCTCAACGAAATTTTACATCAAGCTTTATAAAAGAACAATAAAAAAATGAGGCTGCAATAATTGAACAGCCTCATTTTTAGTCAAACGCTTAGAAATACCGTTATCTGGCTCTTAGCCTTTGTTCAAAAGTTGGATCTATAAAATCTTCTCTTTTGATTATGCCGCGCTGAACAGCCTGGTCAAACGCCGCATTCATGCGCCTGTCAAGGTCTGTTAAAGCGGCGCGGATATTTGCTCTTGGAATCTGTCCTGTAAGGATCTGTCCAATAACGGCAGCTCTGTCGGCGCCTTCAACAGCAAGCTGATTATGAGGCGCTGACGGCATGGTTACAGTACGCGTGACAGTTCTTCCGTAACTGGTCCACTGGGGACGTTCTGACGGAGCGGCTTTTGCGGCAATATCAGGTCTGAGAGGTACGTGTTTGCCGGCAGTGAACATGAGCATCTGGGTTTCATCACCGCAGAAAAGACGGATAACATCTGACATTGCGCGTAATTTAGCGCGGTTATTTTTCACTTCAGCGTTGACATAATAACTGGCTCCTGCTGAAACGGGAACAGCATAGACATTGTTGACATCTCTGACAGGAAGCGGCGCATAATCCCAGCCTGTCGGATTACGCGGAGCGCCGGATGCATTGGCTCCGCCAAACGGGAATTGTTCGTAAAGTACGCCGACATTCCAGCCTGCTCCCATTATAAAGCCTACGTTACCGGCAGAAAAATGAGCTCTTAACTGATCATCGGAAAGCGATTCCATTCCAGGGAATATGCCGTTTGCTTCCCTGATACGGGAGAGCATTTCAAAGTACTCTGTGAAAGCCGCAAAATTGTATCTGCCTTCCGCATAATTCCAGTACATATGCCCTATTGAGTTTGTTGCGGCAAATTCTGTTACCCAATGGCAGAAATCTGGAGACCAGAGTAATGGAATGCCGTATCCGTAAATATTGGGCGCAAGCCTTGAAATCGCGATAGCCTGCTGTTCAAATTCTGCCCATGTTCTCGGAGGAGCAGAAAATCCCGCGCGCTGAAGAAGATCCTTGTTGTAATGGAAACCCGAAAACCAGCCGTACATGGCTATTGAATAAGGGACTCCTTTAAAGTGTGTGTTTTTATTTCTTGCATACGGAGCATGAGCGTCAAGAAGGTCTTTAATTCCTGATATTTCTGTCCAGGGAAGGAATTTTCCCTGTTCCTGGAAATTCTCGAAATTTAAAAATCCCTTAAACATATCCGGCGCTCTGTCTGTCTCCATTGCCATGTTCATAGCTGTGTTCCAATCCGCACCATAAACCGAGTACTCAACTTTGATGTTTTTCCTGGCGCCTTCGCCGTTATTGAAAGCAGCTATCAGTTGATCAAATTCCGCTTTGTTATGAGCGTCATTGGACCAAACCGTAATTGTAGTGACTCCGCCTTGATCCTGTCCGCCGCCTGCCATAACTGTCATACAAACCGCCAGCAGTAAACAAAGAGCAATTGCGAATACTTTACATGTTTTCATTCATGCCTCCTTTTGATTTTATTCACCTTAAAATGGCGAATTCATAAAATTATATATGGTGTTCTGATATCTGGCAACTAAAATTTTTATAAAATTGCAATAGATTTTACAAACTACCGTCTGAAAGGGTGAAATTCTGTATCTTTTCAGAGCCAAGAACTCCTACAGAAAGCGTAAAACCCTCATTTTTTGTTTTTTCAAGGAGGTTTATTTCGATAGTTATACCCTTCTGCGGGATCATTGGGAAATAATTATCGCTAAAAAGTAATTTTTGGTTGCTTTCAAGTTCAACCATACGGACAGGATACTCTGTTTCAATGTAAACCAGCCATATGTTTTCACTCATTTTTTCATGTTTAATTTTTAAAGGATTGGATATTTGTTCGAATTCATTATACGAACAGAAAAAAAGCATATCACTGGCTGTTAATTTGCAGGCGGTAGCGGCGCAAACATAGATAATTTCGCCTGTTCTCTCATGAATTTTTTCATAAAGATTTTTTAGCCTTATTTCTTCAAGTTCCCCGTGTTTTATGTTTGTCTCTTCCGCCCAATATCCCAAAACATGACCCTCTTTATCGAGATGGAATATTTCCGTTTTTACCTCATACGCATGAGGCGAATGGTTGGAAAGCATCACGGATATATCTTTGATATCGCGGCGGGCAAAAACCGCCAATGGGGAAAAAACCCTCTTTACAGCATAGTATGACATCATGGGATAACCCCCGTAATCAACACAGCCAAACTGGAAAAGAGGTCCGCCTTTATTAAAAGACCAGTACATTACTCCGTTGTTATTCGGGGAAGCAAAACGGAACATATTTAACGCATTGTAATCCGCTCTCATCTGTTCAACTTCAAGGCTGTGCAGGTACGATTTAAGGTTTCCGCTCTCAAACAAGTCACTGTAGGGGTATCTGTTAATAAGACCAAGACCGGTTCTTTCCCTCCATTTTTCCGCCCAGAGCTGACAGGAAAAATCATCAACGTTTAGATCCATATATTTTTTTAACGTAGGGGGTCTTGAATAACTTTCCTGTGTCCAGCAGGTTTCCGTAACAAAGAGCGGGTCTTTTGTGCTGTTATAAAAATTACCCCAGATATGAGACTCCCCTTCCGAAGGGGACTGGCAGTTAAGCCCGCCGTGCGGAGAATTTTCGATGTACGGCAATTCAGGACATAATCTGGAACTTATTGAAGGTAAATCCTGTTTTATAAGCCTTTCTCCGTTGAAACAGCCCGGCGACTGTTTCCAGCCCCAGCATTCCCAGCCTTCTATTGTTTCATTGCCTCCGCAGATAATGCATAAAGACGGATGTTTTCTTACCCTCCTCAGCATTTCTTCGGATTCTTCAAGGAATTCATCTGTCCAGTCTTTGTCATAATCGGGGTATTGGTTACTGTGAAGAAAAAAATCCTGAAAAAGCATTATTCCGCGCCTGTCGCATTCTTCGTAAAAATAATCTTCTTCGATAACACCGCCGCCCCAAATACGAACCATGTTGACATACTGGTTTTCAAGCATATCAAATACACGCATGTATTCTTCTTTACAGCGATATGATTTTATATAATCAAGCGGGATAAGATTTTGCCCGTGTATAATTATTTTTTTTCCGTTAATTTTTAAATAAAAAGTATTTTTTCCTTTTTCGTCCTTTGTAACAAGTTCGCATTTTTTTATTCCTGCCAGTTGTTTAACCTCATCTGTTAGAAAACCTCCCTGCGTAATTTTTACGTCCAACGTATAAAGATTCTGGTTTCCGTATCCTTTCGGCCACCATAAATCCGCATTTTTTACGGGAAGAGGAATTTCCATATCAGCTTTTTTAACACGAAAACTGGCTTCATACACTGCAATACCTGCGGGAGAAAAAAGTGAAATTTGAGCGTGTGTATTTTCATCCGCGCCAAAAACTGAAAGAAGTATCATACATTCAGCGCTGTAATCACAGCAGTAATTTTCTTTTTTTTGCGCTTGTTCAGATTGAATTTTTGAAATTGAAACGGTTCTGAAGCTTAAATCTTTAATGTAAGGGCCTGCAAAAGAAAGGAGGCTCACCTTTCTAACAATGCCCATTCCAAGAACCCCTGTTCCAAGATTTAACAGGCTTGAGCCTGCATAGAAACTGCGCTGGTAACGGCGAATCAGGGACTTGCCGAGCGTACCTTCGGGAGATTTGCCGTTTTTAAGGTGTTTTTCCGTTTCGTCTATTTTTGACGTTATCATTCTGACATGCGATTTTAAGCGAACAAGGAGAGTATTTTTTTTGTTAACCGCAAAAATAGAATGGTTAACGCTAAAATCATAGACCCTGTGCGCGTTTGCTGTTAAACCTATTAATTCTTCGTTCAGCCAGATCTCAGAATAGGTATCTACTCCTTCAAAACGAAGCAGAATTGTTTTCATTTTATTAATTTCGTGCGGGGTTTCAAATTCCGTTTTATAAATCCAGTCGCTTTTTGCTACCCATTCGGACGCAAAAGCAGCACTTGCGCTGCTGTAAGGATTTTCAAGTTTTCCCGCTGCGACAAGATCATAATGAATTGCGCCCGGAACATCCGAAGGAAACCATTGTCCTTTTAAGTCCGGTAATTTTTGATCCGGTAATTCCGTATCGTACTGTTTCACTTCCCAGGCAAGTTCCGATAAAATTATTTGATTCATATCAGCCTTCTTTAAAACGGTTACTCCACCATGAAAAACATTTTTTTAAAACAATATCAAGGGAATCTGTATCTTTTTTCAGGATTGCATTGTAGATATTGCGGTGATCCCTGGCAGCCTCTGTAATATTAAGCGGTACAAGCCGTTCATGTATTACATCAAAAAACAGATCAAGAGCCGCTTCTCCTATTTTTATTATGTAGGGGTTATGGGTGCTATAAAGAACGGCGCGGTGAAATAAAAGTTCATCCTGTATCTCAACAAGGGAATCAGGAGATATTTTAACCCTTTCTTCAAGAGAAATAACCGCATTTTTTATTTTTTCGAGATCTTCAAAAGACGCATTTTCAATGGCAAGACGGGTATAGGCGGTTTCATATACAATCCGGAATTCCACAAGATACTCGGCAGTTAACGGCAGCAGGGAAAGCTGAATCTCAAGAGCGTTTGCGGCTCCTTCCCTTAAGGTGTTACAGACAAAAGTGCCTTCCCCCTGACGGGACTCTACCGCTCCAAGGCTTTCAAGCATCTTTAAGGCTTCCCTGACAGAGGAAATCCCCACTTTCATTTTATCCGCAAGTTCACGTGCGCCGGGGAGACGGTCGCCGGGTTTTATTTCACCTTTTTTTAGCGCTTTTTTTATCTGGGTTAAAACCTGATCTGTAACTTTCTCCTTTTTCTGTATTGATGAAAGATTTATTTCAGACATTTAATTTCCTTTTATCTGTTTTTGGTATATATGTCTCTTTGAGTAAGGCAGTTAATCAGCTGAGAGCCTTCCCTGTACCGCTTTATGTTATCACAGATTATATTAAGACCGGAAAGCGCAAGATCAGGCACTTCCGGCGTACAATGCGGAGTTAGTATAAAGTTGGGAAGATCCCAAAGAGGGCTTTCTTTTTCCAGAGGTTCATTCGTGAAAACATCGCTTGCAGCCATTGCTATTGTTCCGTTTACAAGCGCTTTGTAAAGGGCGTCCTCGTCTACTACAGCTCCGCGGGCCATATTTACAAGGTACGAGGAAGGTTTCATAAGTTTTAATTTTTGTTCATCTATCATGTGATATGTTTCGTCCGAAAGCCTGACAGTAAGAACTACAATGTCGCTCTCCTTAAGAAGCTCGTCTATTGTATCTCCGCTGCCGGAAAACCACATTTGATCCACGCCTTCCTGAATTGGACATAAGCTTCTTGTGTACCCAAGAACATTCATTCCAAAGGCTTTCGCGCGGACGGCAAGAGCTTTGCCTGTATGACCCATACCGATTATGCCAACGGTTTTTGTAAACAAACCGCGCCTTTGCTCATAAAGATTATTCCAGTTATGATCCCGCTGCTGTTGTTCAAGCCGGCGCGAATTGTAAACCAGTGAAAGCATCAGAAAAAAAATATGTTCGGCAAGAACAGAAGCGGATCTTCCTGCCGATGAGGTTAGAAAAATTCCCCTTTGGAAAATTTCAGGGTGAGCTGAATTGTTAACACCTGAATGATCGCAATGCACCCATTTAAGGTTTTGGGCTGCTTCCAGTACTTCCAGGGATATATCTCCCGCTAAAATCGCCGTATCGGCGTCTTTAATGCCGTTTTTGACAGAAGGAATGTCCATATGGTTTGCCCTGACAATTTCCACATCCTGACCAAGAGCTTCAATAAGTATATCCCAATGCCAGTCTGTGTATTGTAAACTTGTAAAGACTTTTTTAATGCTGCGTAATTTATTCATTAAAAATACTCATAATATGATATATCATGGTACATTAACCAAAATTTATCAAGAAACAAGAATAGAGTTTTAAGAACATGGCGATTGCGGGGTATTGCATTCATAATTTGTATTGTTTATAATTTTCTTGGGGAAAATTAAGAAAGGGAGGGGTGCACTGACGTGAGACTAAAGACCGCAATAAATATTCGAATAAGGGCAATACTCGTAATAATACTTACCAATCTGATAATTATTCTGTTCAGTGTTTTTGTCGGCATCAATTATGTCAAAGCAAATATTGATGTATCTCTAAATACAGATCTGGCTGCAAAGGCAAATCTTGCTGATTACTATATAAGCAGCGAAATTGAAAAGTTAAAATTAAAAGCCCGCTGGCTGGCTGAAAATCTGGAGAGGACTGAGGAAATAAATTGGCATCAGGTTTTCTCTCAGCAGCAGGATTTGGATCCTGAATTTATCGGGATAGCGGTTTTCTCTTCCGAAAACCGTCTTATTGCAGGAGAGGGGGATATCCCTGCCTCTTTCGGATCGGCATCTCCTGACATAATAAATGATAAATATTTAAGTAATATGTTTTCTCATGTCAAAACTGACATAGTCAATACTGACAAGGGCGGGATATCAATTTCTTCCACTATTAAGACAGACAGCGGCGTAGTGTTTTATATGGCTCTTCCTTTGCAAGGCAGAATTGGTTTGCAAGACAAACCTGGTTTGTCCTCTTTGTTTAACATACCGCAGAAAAGAATTTTGGTTGTTACGCTTCCCGGAACATATTTTCGCGAGCTTCTCTATCGTTTTACTATTTGGGATACAGGTCATATTTTTATAAGCGATGCGGACGGATACGCGATTTCAAACCCGCGCGAAAACTGGGTGAAGGAAAGGTTTAATTATATCCATGCAGCGCAGATTGATGATGATTTTATTGAATTGGCAAAAACTGTTACGCGCATGACGCGCGGCGAAACCGGAGCGGGGTATTATACAGTTTATAATATTCCACGCGTAGGCTCTTTCAGACCCATTTCAGGATCGGAAGAAGGCTGGAGTCTTGGAGTTGTTGCTCCTCTTACGGAAAGTCCTGTCAGAAATATTGACAGAGGGCTTATAATAGTTGCCCTTATCAGCATTATCCTCAATATTTTAGCCGCAATAATCGCATCTGACTTTATAAAAAGACCTTTTGAAAAAATTGCGATGTTTAAAGAAGAAGCCGACGCTGCAAACAAGGCAAAAAGCGCGTTTTTAAGCACCATGAGCCACGAAATGCGCACTCCTCTCAACGCCATTGTAGGTTTGTCAGAACTTATCCTGAACACGGGAGAAATACAGGGCGAAACTGAGGACAAGCTCGGTAAGATACACAATTCCGGCATGACGCTTCTTGGCATTGTTAACGATATCCTTGATATTTCAAAAATTGAATCCGGCAAGTTTGAACTGCATCCCGTCAAATACGACTCTCCAAGCCTTGTAAACGATATTGTATCCCTGAACATCGTGCGTATAGGGGAAAAGCCAATAAAGTTTATACTTACGGTTGACGAAAATCTGCCTCAATATCTGTTTGGAGACGATCTGCGTATCAAACAAGTCTTTAACAATCTTCTTTCTAATGCATTCAAGTATACGAATTCAGGAACAGTCGAATGGAGCATGTCATTTGAAAGGGACGGCGATAATATATGGCTGATTTCCAAAGTCAAGGATACGGGGATGGGGATCAAGAGTGAAGACATTCATAAGCTGTTTAAGGATTACAGCCAGTTGGACGCGCATGCAAACCGCAAAGTCGAAAGCACAGGCTTGGGTCTTTCCATAACAAAACGTCTTGTCGATATGATGGATGGAACTATCACCGCCGAAAGCGAATACGGAAAAGGTATGACTTTTTCCGTGCGGCTGCGCCAGCAGTTAGTGTCGGATACTCCCATCGGCAAAGAAACAGCCAAAAACCTCATGGGTGCCCGTTTTATTGATAACAAGCGCGCCCAAAGCGCGAAGCTAAAGAGGATAGACCTTTCATACGCAAGCGTCCTCGTTGTGGATGATATGCCTGTAAATCTTGATGTAGCGAAAGGTATGATGGTGCCGTACAAGCTGCGCGTAGATTGCGCGTCAAGCGGTCAGCAGGCAATAGACATTATCCGTGCATGCGGCGAATCTTCAGAAACGGGTAATGTCCGTTATGACGCAGTATTTATGGATCACATGATGCCGGGTATGGACGGAATAGAAGCTGTCAGGATTATCCGTGAAGAGATCGGAACTGACTATGCGCGAAATATTCCAATAATCGCGCTGACAGCCAATGCCATTATAGGTAATGAGGAGTTGTTTTTAGAACACGGCTTCCATGCGTTTATTTCAAAACCCATAGATATGATGAGGCTGGATTCGGTGCTCCGCCAGTGGGTAAGAAATAAAGACCGGGAAGGAGAACAACAAAGCGAAACTGTTAGTTTAAAAAGCGGTTCAACCGATGAGCCTCTCCTTACAGAACAAAACGAAATTCCTCTCGGCGGGATAACGATAACCGGCGTGGACATAACCGCAGGTCTAAAACGTTTCGCCGGTAATGAAGAAGAGTATATAAAAGTACTGAAATCTTACACCGCTCATACCCGTCCCCTTCTCGGCGGTTTAGAGAAGAATCTGTCTTCAGGAACCTTTAGCGAATACGCCATTACAGTTCACGGAATAAAGGGGGCAAGTTTTGGTATTGGCGCTTCGTATGCGGGTTCGTATGCAGAGAGGCTGGAACAGCTGGCAAAAGCCGGCGAAACAGAACAGGTACTGGCGGAAAACAGCGCGTTTCTCGAAACCATGAATGATCTTCTTGATTCAATTGACAGCGCGCTTTCCGAATATAAATCAAAAACCAGCAAGCCGTCCGCAGCCGCACCCGATCCTGAGCTTTTACAGGAATTGCGTAAAGCCTGCGCGGAATACGATGTGGGCAAAATCGACAGTATCATGTCCCGCCTTGATTCTTTTGAGTATGAGAACGGCGGAGAGCTCATAACCTGGCTGCGTGAACACATAGACGACATGAATTTAACGGAAATTTCAAGCGGTAACTGGCCTTGATTTTTTTTCTGTTAAATAGTTTTTTTGTATTGCATTATTTTTTGGATAATCTTATAATATGTAATCCTATTATAATATCTATAAATTGCAATATGGATATTAAAAAAAGACAGAATTGCCGGAGGATTTCAGTTTCCCGGCAATGGTCGCCGCGGATTTAAAAAGAGGTTTTTATGCAGGATAATAAAAAACAAAAAATTATGCTGGTCGATGACAATAAGGCGAATCTTACTATGGGAAAAAGTATTCTAAGCGAACACTACGATGTCTTTGCGCTGTCCTCTGCTGACAAACTTTTTGAATTCCTGAAACATGTGATACCGGACCTGATTCTGCTTGATATTGATATGCCCGGCATGAATGGGTATGAAGCTTTAACGCTTCTAAAGGCAGATAAACAGTACACTGACATTCCCGTTATATTTGTCACTGCCAGGAATTCTGAGTCAAATGAATACGAAGGTTTAGGGCTGGGCGCCATTGACTACATTACAAAACCTTTTGCTCCTGCACTTTTACTGAAGCGTATAGAAAATCATTTACTGATCCAGAAGCAGAAAGCAAGTTTACTGGAGTTCAACAACTCTTTAGTGAAGATGGTGAAAGAAAAAACGCAGCAGTTATTCAACCTTCAAAATGCGATTATCAGCAACATGGCTGAATTTGTGGAATTCAGGGATGTCGTTACAGGCAGACATATCAACCGTACGCAGAAGTACTTAAAGAGGCTGACAGAGCAGCTTATTGAGGACAATGTCTACACTGACGAACTTTTATTGTGGGATATGAACGTAATCCTGCTCTCGTCCCAGCTTCACGATGTTGGGAAAATCGCCATAAGCGATACCATACTTAATAAAGCCGGAAAACTTACAGACGAAGAACTGGAAATCATGAAAACCCATCCCCAAAAAGGCGTGGAAGTAATTGAGAAAATGGAAAATACAACTGACTTAGCGGGTTTCCTGGAGTGCGCAAAATTATTCGCAGGAACGCATCACGAAAAATGGAACGGCTCAGGCTACCCTCATGGTCTTTCGGGATATAATATACCTCTGGAAGGACGCATAATGGCAGTTGCCGACGTATACGATGCTCTTATCTCTGCCAGACCTTACAAAAAACCCTTTACCGCCGAAGAAGCGGCGAAGATTATCAATGACGGTACCGGAACCCATTTTGATCCGGCGCTCATTGGAACTTTTAATAAGGTAAAGGACGATTTTGCCGCTATCGCTGTGCAGTACGCAGACTAAAAAACTATACGTTAATAACGATTTTTAATTATTTTGCGGCCTAGAAGACTCGAACTTCCATACCTCTCGGCACTAGCACCTCAAGCTAGCGTGTCTACCAGTTCCACCAAGGCCGCAGAACTTACATTCTTTTTATCAAACATCATTATTTCTGTCAATACCTGTATTTCCTTACTCTAATCAGTGTCTGTTTTTATGCCGATAGATAATTATGAAAAAGGTATCGTTTTTTTCTTCGCTTGTTTTCGTTATAATTTTATTATTACTAGTACTCTCTGGCTGTATAAGCGCTCCTGTATCTTCTTCCAAGGCTCCTGAAAGTGTTCCCGCTGCTTCTCCGGCTCAAAACAGAAGCAATGATATTTGGGCGATGCTCCAGCGAGGTGATGAAAAAGCAAGAGGCTTTTTTCTCGGCGAAATTGATGTTAATTCTTCCGATGCGCAGGGAAGAACCCCTCTTCATTATGCCGCAGAAAATCAAGACTACCAGCTTGCGGCTTTTTTTATTTCCCTTGGAGCAAATGTAGATGCTCTTGACAAATCAAACATGAGCCCATTGGGAATAAGCGTTGAAAAAAATGATGCGAAAACCGCAGAAGTGCTGGCAAACGCAAAAGCTGATATTCATCTGCCTATAAATAATAACACAAGCGCGGCTTTTCTTGCCCTTGGAAAAAATACAGGTATATTTAAATCAATTCTTACACGGGATAATGTTGAAAAAAACGACAGTAACGGAATGACAGTTCTTCACATAGCCTGTATCGCAGGCAATATTCAGGCTGTAAACGATATAATTTCCATGCCCGTTACAACTGAAATAATCAACAGAAAAGATAAAACCAATAAAAACGCGCTGGATTACGCTTTTAATAGACCTGATTCCTTTAACCATATGGTGATATCCGAACGGCTCATATTGACAGGCGGATTTTCTGAAAATCCCATGTTCTCATACTTTGCACCGGCTGTACGCAGCGGAAATTACAATATAAGAAGAAGCGAAGGTCTTGCTCCTCTTCATTATGCGGTTATAAACAATTATTCAGGGCTTTATTCATTGCTTTTGGAAAGAAATATTGATGTTAATATAAAAAGCGCATCCGGAGCTACAGCGTTGCATGAAGCTGTACGAACCGGAAATATCCCAATAATTAAATCGCTTCTTGAAAACGGAGCGGATGTAAACGCAAGAGATGCAAGGGGCAACTCCCCCCTTCATATCGGAGTGCCATCCGATACTCACAGGGAAGTAATAAGCATTTTACTTTCAAACAAGGCTTATCCCAATCTTCGTGACGAGCACGGAGACACTCCTCTGCATATTGCCATAATATTAAACCGGTCTTTGGATGTAGTTCAGCTGCTGCTTGGAGGCGGAAGCGATGTTTTTATAAGAAACATCGAAGGGAAAACGCCGCTTTATATCGCTGTATACGAAAGGCGTGAAGCTGTAATTCCTGTTTTATTATCATACGGTTCTGAGGTTTTTGCAGCCTGTAACTCAAATATAACTCCTTTTGATCTTGCATTCAGAGGGAACGGCAATATTTTTAATCTTCTCGTAACGTCTGAAACAGTAGCCCAGAGAGACAGCTACGGCAATACCATGCTTCACGCCGCTGTAAGAAACCGCGGAACAACGCAGCAACTGGGCGTTATTCTTGATAACAGAGCTCCTGTTGAAGCAAGAAACAGGGACGGAGACACCGCTCTTCATCTTGCCGTAAGGACAAATCAAAGGGAATCGGGTGAGTATTTGATTTCCAGAGGAGCAAATATTTTCTCTGTTAATTCAGAAGATGAAAGTCCTTTGTTTATCGCTCTTTCCGCAAGCGGCGGAATACGTCAATGGATAATTAACCCCGCAACCATAAATGCAAGAGACGGAGCCGGAAACAACATGCTCCATTATGCCGCAGGATGGAAACTTGACAACGCCATTCCTGTCATTATCAGAAACGGGGTATCCGTAAATGATAAAAACGCAACAGGAGAAACAGCGTTATTTATGGCTGCGAGAACCGACAGTCCTTCAACAATAAAAGTTCTTTTTGATAACAAAGCCGACATTAACGCCCGCGACACCCACGGTAATTCAGTTCTTCATTCGGCAGTCAAGTGGAATTCGGTGAATGCCGCATCCGCGCTTATTTCCAATGGAATTGACATTAATGCTTTTTCTTTGAACGGCAATACTCCGCTTCATGACGCTGTCACTCTTGATAAACCTGAAATGGAATCCTTATTGATAAAGGAAAAAGCCAATATTGAAGCAAGAAACAATGAAGGCAATACTCCATTAATGGAAGCTGTGAGAATTGCCAATATTACTTCCGCGCAAAGACTGATAACAAGCGGAGCGGATATAAACACAAGAAACACAAGAGGCGATACTCCTTTGCATATTGCAGTCGGTCAGGAACGAACCGATATTGTAAATTTAATTCTCGCTCAGCGTTCTTCAATTCACGCGCGTAACACAAGCAATATAACGCCTTTTCAAATTGCTCTTGGCGTATCTCCGGGGATGACTTCTGCCCTTTTGACAAATGACAGAATCAATGTACCCGATGACCTTGGGAATTCAGTATTGCACATAGCAATTCAGGAAAGAGCGTCAGAAAATATTCTTCGCAGTATCATTTCCAAGGGCGCAAGAGTTAATGCTGTTGACAATAACGGAAGAACTCCCCTAAGGCTGGCGGTAGATACGTTTCAATGGGCTTCAATAAAAATACTCGCCGATGCGGGAGCGGATCCGTTCCTTGCTGCAATTGACAATAAAAATCCTGCTGAAATTGCTTTCCTTCTAGGCGAAGAATGTATAAAAGCACTTTTCTCAGGCAGAGCGATAAACGCAAGAGACAGCTCGCAAAATACAGTTTTGCATCTTGCGGCAAGATATGGAACTCCTGAAAATATTAATACACTCCTTGGTTTGGGCGCAAACAGGCAAACCAGAAATATATCTTCAGAAATACCTTATGAAATCGCAGTCAGATGGAATCGCATTGATAACGCTGAACTGTTAAAGGTTTCTTCATTCTAGATATAGGGAAAGATTCCCTTTGTTTTAATTTTAAAACCTTCCGGGAATAAAGGACCTTTTTTACCTGAGTAACCTGCCGCAAGCATTGCGATTGCAAGTAAAAAACCTCCGTTCCCCGGCAGGTACAAAGGAAGCGAATTGTCTCCTTCCATCCTGTTGTGCCCGTTTAAAAGCCATGTGTTTTTTGGGCTGTCCATCAGTAAGATATCTATGGCTTCACTGTATCTGCCGAGTCTGCAGGCTGTCATTGCCAAAAGAGGAAAATCCCATCCGTAAAAAGTACTTTTATCCCATGCAGACAGCACTTTATCCAGAGTAGAAGACATTATTTTTCTGTCTATCCTGTTACTGTTTAAAACACCGTACATTGCAAGCATTGACGGGTGATCAGTATTAAAAGGAAACTTGTTAAATGTTTCAGGACAGTTTTCATGCGTTATGTAAAAACCGTCCTTAACAGGCGGAAGATTTAAGTTCTCTGTAATTTCACCGTAACGGCAGGGTTCTGAAAGCCTTTTCAGCCATTCATCCGCAATTTGAAAACCGAAAAGGAAATACTCAAGCTCAAAGGCGGCATTAAGAACCGTTTTTGGATTATGGCACTCCTGTGCAGGTATATAAGGAGGTCCAATCTCATATTTTTCTTTATCATTTTTGTGAATAAAACTTTTCATAAATTCGGCAGTTTCAATTATAACTTCACGGTATTCATGCAAAAACTTTTTACTTTTTGTTATACGCCAGTAAATTTCAGCCAGCATTAAAGGATGCGGCTGCTGCCAAATAAGAAAAACTGCAATCGAAGAAGGAGTATTTTTCCCCAAAGGATCGCACATCTTAGGCCATCGTGCGCCTTTATATCCCTGTAACAGAGCAATTTCTTTTGAGGCAGGTAAAATTTTTAAATAATATTCAAGAGCTTTTCTTAATTCTTCTTCCCTTCCCCAGAAGGCAAAATGCGCATGATGCCAGAAATGCATTTCCAGATGGAATTTACCGTACCAGCTGTTGCATGTAAGCCCTGTTTCGGCAGGCGGAAAGATTCCCCTGCTTTGAATTGCCGTAAGGTATTGCGAAAGAATCACCCTTCTTTGCAGTTCAACTGCCCTTTTGTCTTCAGACCCTGAAAAATCAATAAAACCGCCGGAACTCCAGTATTGTTCCCATAAAATTTTACACTTTTCTTTTGCTGTATCAAAAGAATCCATTTGCTCTTCGGCGTTTTTACATCTGTTAATTTCATCTGCAGATAATACAGGGATTTTTATAGGTTCAAGTTTTATGCAGAAATCTATTGTTTCTTCGTTAGGGATTAAATCAATAAAATGCTGTTTCTCATTAACAGAGACTGTTAAGTTTCTGCTCTTTACAAATACATCAAAGTCAGATCCATCCATTTCTCTTTTTATAGATAAATTTCCGTCTTTAGCATCAAGACACTTTGTAATATGCAAATCTGGAACAGTAAAATCCGCTCCCGTCTTTTTATGGCTGCCGTAAGGAAATTCAACTGTTATATATAAGGTTTTTTCTTTTAGGGCAGGCGAAGAAATTCTAAAATACAGAATGTCTTCTTCCTGATGAACAAAAGTTTCCGTTTTTACAATTTTATCATCGATTGAAAATTCAGAGTACAAAACGCCTTCCCGCAGAGAAAGAAGCTGGTTTAAAGGCTTACATTCATCCAGTGATAGTTTTTTTTTATTTTTTTTAAAACCGATTTTTAAAAGATTGAATTTATGCGCATTGACCCTTATCTTTTTAAAAAGATCTTCCTGACCGGAACTGTCTGAAAGATAAAAAACAGTTCTTTCGTAAGTATTAAACGGCGTGAGGCGTAAATTAGATTCGTCTTGCCCGTTATCATACGGATAGGAATGCCATCCCCATTCCGCCATTGTACACAATGGAAAAGCGTCTTCTGCTGCTGAATATTCGTCATAAAAAGTCTGAAGCCCTGTAAAATCAGCTGTAAAACAAAATCCGCCGTTACCGACAGAAAGAGGCTCATTTTTTTTTAAATCCTTATAATGAGGATTAAAACGATCTATCACTTCTAAAATGTTTGTCATAACTGTCCCTGTTTTGTCTTTTCGCACATTTCATTAAAAAGAATTTTTGCCTTGCAAAGAGGCAGTTTCTGTACCGCAAGATCATGAGAGAAAATACGAAACGCTTTTTCCATATCGTTTTCAAATACGGCTTCTGTAATCCCTTCCTGTGAAAGAACATGATGCATCAGTAAAGATTTTAGTTCCGAAGGAAGATCATCATTCACAACAGATTGAATACTATTAAGACTAAAAAGCGCGTTTGTTTCTACTATAGCTTCTGAAGGAATAAAAGGCATCTGTCCCTTGTTAGGTAAATTAACATTTGTGATAATGTCTCCCAGCCCGCAAAGTGCCTTTATTATTTTTATTCCCTCTTCGCCTGATTCATTCAAAGCCATAATCTGCGTTCCGTCACGGTAAGCTATTGCTATTTGTTTTAGTTTTTCGCGGTCTTTGATTCTCCATGAAACCGGAGTGAGAGCAAAACCCCAGCTTTCCGCTGTCTCAGGAGATGAAAGATACCATGAATGTGGACAGAATTCTGCCAAATGCCTGTCACCTGCGGCGGCTATAAGTCCGTAACGTCTGAAAAGATCCATTTTAACCCTGTCAGTTGAACCGAAAAATCTGCGGCGTTCCAGTTCGTCAGGTTCAATAACCATTTTTTCTGATTGAGGTTTTTTGAAACCTGTACCGGCATACTTTTCCGTAAATTTTTCGTACAGCGGAAATAAATCTATATCTTTCCATGACGCCCTGTCTATCCATGTAAAATGATTTATACCAAGTACATTTGTCTTTATTTCTTCGCGTTTAACGCTTCCTTCAGGAGTATAACCCGCTTCTTCCAAAACAGAAACAAGAAGTTTTTGTGTGTGAAATACTTCATGACAGCAGCCAAACGCTTTAATTGCCGGAAACTCCCTGTAAAGGGTTCGCGTACAGATACTCATTGGATTTGTATAATTTATAACCCATGCGCAGGGAGCGTATTTCTGCACTTCTCTGGCTATTTTTCTGAATTTAGGTATTGTTCTTACAGCGCGGATTATTCCTCCTGCTCCCGCTGTATCTCCGACTGACTGGTATATTCCGTATTTTTCAGGAGCATGAACATCAACAGCCATTTCTTCAAAATCACCGGGAAGAATTGAGATAAAAACAAAATCGCTTCCATCCAACGCATTCTGTAATGACGGATTTGCGTTGAATTTCCACCTGCCCCGGTTATGCTTTTCCATAAGTTTATTGCCGATTATTTCATTGATTTGACTGTCTTCATGTTTTATATCGTATAATTCAATGGTTCCGCCAATTTCTTTTTCCAGGGCAAGATCCTGCATTAAAACCCAAGCCCAGTTGCGCGAACCGCCGCCCAAATAACATATTTTTATTTTATCTTTTTCCATAATTAACATTAAATCCTATTGAAAAAATTAGCAAGGAATGATAATTAATATTATGCAATATCTCAAGTTTGATGTCTTTGAAAAATCGATAAATACAATTGAAACTGCGTCAGGTTCAGCCGTTGTTTTTATGGCAAAAGAAAACAAAAAAAAAATTTTTGTTATTCAGGGAAAAAATGCGTCTTCACTTGGATTTAACGCGCAAGTTATTGAAAGCGGAATACTGCGCGCAGATTTAAACCATGAGAACGCATGTGTTTTACGAAAAATCTTTCCATTTACAGCTCCAGTAAGGGGCTTAAGAAAAAATACAAGTTTCGGACTTGGAGACAGGCTTGGAATTGCAACTTCAGGGCATTTAAGACTTTTTGAGAAAAACGACGTTTTTCCGGTTTTTGCGCAGCAATCTGTCCGTGAATTAAATCTGACAAACCGTACATACGAAGAAGTTCTTGATGCCGTTTCCTTCGCAGTATACCGCGAAGGGTTTAAAAAAGGTTTCGGCGCTGACGGAGATCATTTAAAAACTGCCAAAGATATTGAATACGCTCTTTCTCTTGGGTTTACAATGATTACTCTTGACTGCTCTGATCATATAAAAAACGAAAATCCTCAATCATATCCCCAGTTATCCAAATATTATGCGGACAAGTACCTTAACAGAACTTTTATTATTGAAGATACAAATCTTGTCTTTACGGAAGAAGAGCTAAAACAATGTATTTCAATTTACAAAGAAGCTGTTTTATTTGCAGAAGACATATACAATAGATTCTTCGCATCAGGCAAGTACAATGCTGATCTTGAAATTTCCATAGATGAAACAGAGTCAGTTACAACGCCTTTAGCGCATTTCTTCGCCGCACGTGAACTTTTGGATTTAGGGGTTTCATTTGCTTCTTTAGCGCCCCGCTTCTGCGGCGAGTTTCAAAAAGGGATAGATTATAAAGGAGATTTAACACAGTTTGAAAATGAGATAAAAATTCATGCCGCAATTGCAAGACATTTCGGGTATAAACTGAGTATCCATTCAGGCTCAGATAAATTCAGAGTATTTCCGGTAATCAGCCGCCAAACCGGCGGCAGGTTTCACATAAAAACAGCGGGAACCAGCTGGCTCGAAGCATTGCGCATTGCAGCAGAATTTGATCCTTCTCTTTACCGCGAAATTCATTTATCCGCTCTTACTGTTTTCGGGGATGCCAAAAAAAATTATCATGTAACAGCTGCGCTTTCTGAAATCCCTGATATTTCATTTTTAAAAGATGAAGAATTACATACACTTTTTGAAAATGATAACGCACGTCAGCTTTTACATATCACCTACGGGCAAATTTTAAATAAAAAAAATAACGACGGCTCTTTTGTTTTTAAAGACAGGCTTTATACTCTTTGGCAATCTTATGAAAATGAGTACTTTAAAGCACTTGAAAAACATATCGGGAAACATCTGGAATTGTTGAATATCTGACAGACGCGGGACTCGAACCCACCGCCTTCAGCTCCGGAGGCTGACGCTCTATCCACATGAGCTAGTCTGTCATTTTACAGCTTAAATTATATTTTACCGCTAAACAGAATGATGTCAATCAGCGTATAACGCATTTTTCTTTATCGGGTACATCAATCTTTGCTGTCAAAAACTACAGATCCAAGCTCTGATTCCTTTTGATTAATGCCCTTGCGGTATTTTTCAATTGCTACTTTTTCATCTTCAAGTTCATTGAATGAATAGATTGTTTTTTCGTCTTCATTCTGTTCAATTTCCGCTTTTGAAATAACGTTAAGATCTTTAATCACCCTGTCACAGGCTGAAGAAGTATTTTTTGGCATAGCTTCCGGCAAAAAATTAACGAGTATTTCAGGGTTTATATTTTTCGGAGACGACCATATTTTATTAAACGCGATTCGCTTAAAATTTGAAAGTTTTATTTCCTCATTTTCTTTTTTCTCATTTAAATAACGAAAAACAGGAATCAGCCAGAAAAACAAAGAAAACGCCAACGGTATAAGTCCAAGTACAATACTTATAAACATAACAGGATTTTGCGTAAATATTTCCAGCAGAATATGCGTGAAGGCATAAAGGTAAGACGCGCTTTGGTATTGAATTTCTGAAGTCAGAAAACCTGTTGTAAGCGAATTATAAAAATAATATGAACCGAAAATCAAATTGACAGCATTAATTACTATAAACCATGTATTCATGCTTTTTTTATTTTCAGAAAATATCTTTGTACGCTTTATCGGAGGCAATAGCTCTTTTAACGTTTTTTGATCTGCCTTTAATAAAAGTTCATCAAAACGGTAAACAATTGTCCCTTCTTCAGTAACCTCAGGGCTCCCGCCGAAATTTGAACAGAACGATAAAATTGATTTTTCCGCATCAATGCTGTTTTCACCTGAAAAAGCCATATATTCCGCAAGTGATATAACTCCCCTGTTTGCCTGTACATAAGCTATAACCGCCTTGTTTTCGCGTTCTATCCAGTCTTTATTCGGATCTTCTTCACCGAAAATAAATGAGAAAATAGCTTTGTGTAAAGGTTTGCCCTTCTTTTTATCCTTAAATACAGCCCTGCTTCCGTATCTTGGCTTTGTTACCTCCTGGATAAACCATATCCGCCAAATTAATCCAAAAAGATTAGGCATCGCAAATGACGAGCTTCTTCCGTCGTTTGATGATTTTGACTGAATAACCATTGACAAAACAACGCTTGCAAGAGCGATAGCCAAAAAAGCAATAAAATAACCTATAAGCATTGTCATTATCCAAATCTTGAACAGAAAAACCAGCGCGGTTTTTAAACCTTTCTTAAAAAAGAAAAATGTTTTTTTTATTCCTGCCTTCCATCCTCTGTATCTGCTTGAAAAACCAAAAGGAAAATGATAAAGTATCTCTCCCGACTGCGTTACCTGCAAATGCCCTGAAAATTCATCCGCCGCTTTTGGCAGCAGTTCGCGGACAGATGAAAGCGGCAAGGCTGTAGCTGCGCAAACATCTGCGGCTGTTGCTCCCTTTTTCCGGCGTTTAAGAGCGCTTACAACTTTCTGGTATTCATCAATATTATTCATCTTGCCATAATAATATTAATTACTGTATTATTAAAGTACCATATTTTAAAGAACAGGAGGAGAAATGATTAAGGGAAGATCGCTTATTGGACCTGAAGATTTTTCTCTTCCTGAAATGGAAAGCCTTTTTTCACTGGCTGAAAAAATAGAAAATGAGGAAAAATACCTTCGCGGCAGCTGTCACGGGAAGCTTCTTGCGGTCCTTTTTTTTGAACCAAGCACAAGAACCCGTCTCAGTTTTGAAGCGGCAATGCTGCGTCTCGGCGGAAGCTGCCTTGGATTTGCCGAACCGGGTTCCAGCTCTTCTTCAAAGGGCGAAAGTCTGGCGGACACCATCCGCATGGCGGCAAGTTATGCAGATGCAATAGTCATGAGAAACCCTAAAGAAGGAGCGGCTCTTTTAGCTTCCAGATATTCAAGCGTACCTGTTATTAATGCCGGCGACGGAGGGCATCACCACCCTACCCAAACGCTTACAGACCTTCTTACCATAAAGCGCCTTCTGGGAAAAATAGAGAATCTGACTGTAGGTTTTTGCGGAGATTTAAAATTCGGAAGAACTGTACATTCTCTTGCGAAGGCATTGACCCGTTACAACAAGATAAAAATGATTTTTATTTCTCCCCGTGAACTTGTTCTACCTGATTATCTCAAGAATTTTTTAATAAAACAAAATGTAGAATTCATGGAAATGGAAAACCTTGAGAATTCAATGGGCGAACTTGACGTTCTTTACATGACAAGGGTTCAAAAGGAAAGATTCTTTAACGAAGATGATTATATCCGCCTTAAAGATACATATGTTTTAAACAGCGAAAAATTATCACTTGCCAAAGAAAAAATGGTAGTGCTTCATCCTCTTCCTCGCGTAAACGAGATTTCAGTAGAGGTTGATTCTGATGAAAGAGCTGCATATTTTAAGCAGGCTAAATTCGGAATGTATGTCAGAATGGCATTATTGGCTTCAATCCTGGGAGTAATATAATAATGGTAAACATAGATAAAATTAAAAACGGCATAGTGATAGATCACATAAAAGCAGGACTTGGCATTCGTATTTTTAACTGGCTTAATCTTGACAAAGCTCCGTATACTGTGGCGTTTGTAGCCAATGCCGTATCCGAAAAATGCGGAACAAAAGATATTGTTAAGATTGCAGATACCATTGCTATAAATTTTGAAGTTCTTGGTCTTATCGATCCCAACATTACCGTAAGCATTATAAAAGACGAGAAGGTAACTGAAAAAGTAAAACTTCAGCTTCCTTTAAAAGTGGAAAATGTACTTATCTGTAAAAATCCAAGGTGCATAAGTTCAACAGAAAAATACATACCTCATGTTTTTCATCTTGAAAGCAAAGAGCTCCTTTCATACCGCTGTGAATACTGCGATGAAATAATTCCGGCCGGAGATTTTAAGTAAAAATGAAAAAGAGGAGATAGAAAAAAATATGACATTCAATATTGACAAGTTATATAAATTCGTCGGTTCCAAAGGTCATGTTTGCGTAGGGCTTGATACTTCAGCGGATTATGTGCCTCCTTCGCAAAGATGCAAGGCTAAAAACGACGCGGACGCCGTTCTTTCCTTTAACAAGGCGTTAATTGACGCTACCTATGATGTTTCTGCCTGTTATAAGGTGCAAATTGCCTGTTATGAAGAAATGGGGCTTGCAGGTCTTGACACCTATTTGAAAACCCTGAAATACATACGCGACAAGGGACGTATCGTGATAGCCGACATAAAACGCGGAGACATTGCGGACACTGCCATGCGTTATGCGAAAGCCCACTTTTCCGATGATTTTGAAGCTGATTTTGTTACGCTTAATCCCTATTTGGGAATGGATTCTATTGAACCGTGGCTAAAATACGCGAAAGATTTCGGCAAAGGCGCTTTTGTTTTAATGAGAACAAGCAATCCGGGAATGAAGGATTTTGAGTACCTTGATCTTGCAAACGGAAAAAGGCTTTATCATGCTGTCGGAGAAAAAATGTCGGCTCTCGCCAAACAGTACAAAGGCGCTTATGGTTACGGCGTTTTCGGAATTGTAGTAGGCTGCACTGAAAGGGAAGAAGCCGCTGAAATCAGAAAAACATATTCCGATCTTTTTTTCCTTATTCCAGGTTACGGTGCACAGGGCGGAGGCGCGAAGGATGCCGCGCTTCTTTTACGTGACGGCAACGGTGGCATTGTTAACGCTTCCCGTTCAATAATTACAGCATGGCAGAATGAAAACGGAAACAATGATGCCGATAATATTTTCGCCGCGGAAGCCGCCCGCCGCGCTGTAATAAAAATGAGAGATGAAATAAGAGAGGCTGTTTCAGGAGAAATTTTGTGAACAGTCTTTTATGCGGACTTATTGAAAATATTCATGTTAATAATGATGTTTTCATCCTTAAATTTATCTGGAACGGTACGCCTCCAAAAGCAGGTCAGTTTTTTATGCTTAAACCTGAACGAAGCTGTGTTTTTCTTCCGCGCCCAATCAGTATTTTTGAATTTATTCCTGAAGAAAAAATGGTATTGTTTCTTATTTATAAGTGCGGAAAAGGAACAGAAGAGCTTTACAGTTTAAAACACGGAGAAAATGTATGGTTAACAGGTCCTTTAGGGAATGCATGGACTGATTTTCTTCCTTCAGGCGGGAAAGCGGCTCTTTTAAGCGGAAGCATCGGAGTAGCTCCCCTTGCGGCTCTTGTCGCCGAAAGAAAAGATTTTAATTTTCATCTTTATTCAGGTTTTAAAAACGGGTTTCCGAATAAAGAAGAAGAAAATTTAATTTTAGGTTCCGCCAAAACGGCAAAAAATATTGTAATAGCTGCGGAAGACGGAGTAAATGCGCATAACGGAAGTATTCTTGATCATTTTTCCTTCCATGAGAATTATGATGTAATCTTTGCATGCGGCTCGACTTTAATGCTTAAAGCCGTAAAGAAAAAATTCCAGTCATTTAATGTGCCGTTATTTATTTCTACTGAATGCAGGATGGCATGCGGCATCGGAGCCTGCCTTGGATGTACAATTCGTACTGTAAAAGGGAATGTCCGCTGCTGCTCAGACGGACCTATATTTCCGGCAGGAGATGTGTTATTCGATGAGTGATTCCAATTTTGAAAGTGAATTAAAAAATACTCCTGATCTTTCCGTAAACATTGCGGGAGTCCGTTTGAAAAATCCTGTAATTGCGGCTTCAGGAACATTCGGTTTCGGAAAAGAATATTCAGAATTTTTTGACATATCATTGCTTGGAGGAATCTGTACAAAAGGTCTTACAATCACTCCAAGAAAAGGAAACGAAGGCATCCGCATTTGGGAAACGCCGTCCGGTCTTCTTAATTCAATCGGACTTGAAAATCCGGGCATTGGTTCATTTTTGGAAAACGAACTGCCCTATTTAAAGCGCTTAAGAACAGTAATTATCGCGAATCTAAGCGGAGCGACATCCGATGAATATATAAACGGAGCCGAGCTTTTAAATAAGTCTTCCGTTGACATGATAGAATTAAATATCTCCTGTCCCAATCTTAAAGCCGGAGGCATGGCGTTCGGTCTTGATCCCGGAACAGCGGCAGCTCTTGTCGCCGCTGTACGCCGCGTATGCACCGATAAACCACTGGTGGTAAAACTTTCGCCTAACGCTCCGTCCGTTGCGTCAGTTGCGCTATCATGCGTAAATGCCGGAGCTGACGCACTTTCGCTTGTCAATACGTTCAAGGCAATGGCAATTGATACGGTAAACAGAAAGCCTGTTTTTGACAATATTACAGCAGGACTATCAGGTCCTTCAATAAAACCCATAGCCCTTCGTATTATATGGGAACTTTTCGATACTCTTGAAGAAGCGAAATTACAAATACCAATTATCGGCATTGGAGGAATTTCCTGCGCTGAAGACGCGCTTGAATTTCTTATGGCGGGAGCCTGCGCCGTTCAGGTAGGTTCCGCAAACCTGGTTAATCCTCATTCAATGCCTGTCATTATTGACGGAATAAACGAATATATGCAAAATAATCTGATATTAAAAACAGGCAGTTTATTGATTAAAAGGAAAGAACATGGAAAAAATAATAAATCTTCTAAAGGAATCGGGAGCCTTGCTTGAAGGGCATTTTCTGTTAAGTTCAGGCAGACATTCGGATAAATATTTTCAGTGCGCGAGACTTCTTCAATTTCCGGATAAAGCGTTCAAGGCTTTTGAACAAACTGTTAAAAAAATCAAAGAAGATATAAAAAGCGGTTCTCTTAAGGTTGATGTTGTCGCAGGACCTGCTATGGGAGGAATAATCGCAGCATGGGAAGTCGCAAGACAGTTAGAGCTTCCTTCCGTATTTACTGAACGCGATGAAAACGGAAAAATGACGCTTCGCAGGGGTTTTGAACTGAAAAAAGAGGAGAACGTCCTCATTGTCGAAGACGTTGTGACTACAGGCAAATCTTCGCTTGAATGCGCTTCGGCTCTTGAAGATGCCGGAGCTGTCATTCAAGGACTTTGCTGTCTTGTAGACAGACGGAAAGAAGGAACGCAGGAAATAAAATGGCCGTTTTATCCTGCAGTAACACTGGAAGCCGGAAACTGGGAATCTTCTGAATGCGATCTTTGCAGACAGGGAATTCCTCTTGTTAAACCCGGCTCCAGAAAGATATCCTGAATTTTTATATAAGGAAGCTGTTTGATAACGCGAACCTCCGGTTCTGAAGAAATCGAACAACATAAAATTAAGTGAAAAAAAATTCTTATTATTCGGTTATTTATGAAGATGATACGCTTATTGCCGTAAACAAATCATCCGGGATTTCCGTCTGCGGCGACAGATGGGACGAATCAAAAGAAAGGCTCGACAGGCTCATTGAAAGTGAAAATAAAACAGTTAAATTATTTACAGTTCACAGGATAGATAAGGAAACGTCAGGCATTGTAATATTCGCAAAAGACAAAGATACCCACCGCAGTTTGTCATTGGCGTTTGAACAGCGTAAAGTAACAAAAAAATATACCGCTGTTGTTCATGGACGTCCTTCATGGAAGGATACTTCCTGCGATCTTCCTCTTGTACCCAACGGCAACAAAAAGCACATGACAATTATTGACAAATTCCGCGGAAAGGAATCTCTTACGCAGTTTACATGCCTCTTTAGCGCCGCAAATTACAGCGTACTTGAAGCCTATCCCATAACGGGGCGAATTCATCAAATCAGGGTTCATGCGGCTTCTTTGGGACATCCCGTTGTCTGCGATGAATTATACGGCAAAAGCTCTCCTGTAAAACTTTCCTCTTTCAAGCGGGGATGGCGGGGCGATCCGTTTGAAGAAAAACCTTTACTGGCAAGGCTTGCTCTTCACTCGCAGGAATTGAGCTTCCCTGAATCAATCACCATTAAAGCTCCTCTGCCGAAAGACTTATCAAGCCTTATAAATCAGCTAAAAAAACTATAATCTAACATTTTGATAAAGACCATCTCAAACAGAAAAAAACAGAGTATACAAAGTTAATGGAAAACGAATCTGCCCTTATTTCGCTTTTCCGAAATTTACATGAGGTATTTCCGGTTTTGATTTTGATGCCGCTTTATTTTCATCCATAATCGCGTCAAAGACTTCCTGTCTGAAAACTTTTATTTTTTTGGGAGCGTCAATTCCGATACGCACCTGATCGCCCCTGATTTCAATTATGGAAACGGAAATATCATCTCCAATTACAACTTTTTCATTTACTTTTCTTGACAGTATCAGCATCTATTTCCCCGTTTTATTCAGCTCGGCATTAATATCATGCCTTGTTTTCCATCGAACGTCGGTAAGAACAGCCTGCATTCCCGTCATATTTTCCTTATTGATAACAAGCGGTCCCTGAAGGTTAGCCGTCATCGGGCTTCCGTCCTGCGGAAGTGTAACAATTACAAATATAAGCGCCTTTTCAGGTGAGTTAATTCCAATTTCGGCAAGTTCTTCGTTTGTTATGTTAACTTCATAATCAGGGCGAAAAAGAAACGGGTTAACCAGGATAAACGCAACCTCTCTGTCAGTTACGGACTGAAGCCAGTAAAATGGCTCATGTTCCGCGTCCAATAACACATATTCCCTGTAATCTTCAAATCCAAAAAGCCCCAGAGGAATGTTAATTTTGTTTTCTTCGTTGATTTCAATCTCTCCAAGGGCTTTTGTATCTACTTTCATCATTTTCTCCTTTTATAGTTATCTTAAAAAGTCAAGCAAAGTAGGAGGCAGTATTTTCGCCGCAGTCTGAAGCGTAGCCTGATGCGCAAATTGCGCCATCTTAAGTTCCATAGCCGCAGTTTCCATATCTAGACCTGCTTCACGGGAAAGCATGCCCGCTATATTAGGTATTTCCCTGTTAATTCTCTGCCATGCGAATTCAGCTCTCTCCTGCCGGCTTCCTATCTCCGCGCTTTTTTCAACAATATTTTTAAGCGCAAGATCAATTCCCGCTATTCCCTGACTGCCGATAAAATCACTGTCTCCCCTCAGCATTCCGTCCCTGAGACGTATTACCATATCAAATACTGAACCTCCGGCTACCATAGCGGAATTATGCCAGTTGGGAGCGTTATTCACCATATTTCCGTTTATAATTCCCAAGTCGCGCAAAATGGAAGCTCCGCCTTCGCGATCTTCAGCGCGGATTAAATGAGCGGTTGTGCCTTCAAGAACAAGCCCTCTTGTTTCAGGGTCTATATACGCTTTAACAGGCGCCGAAGAATCATTTATTTTCGCTACAATCGCAGGAAGAGTATCCCCTATTTCCGCTTTTATTTCAACGCCGTCAATAATGAATGAACCTTGTTCCTGAACTCTGTAATTTGTTGCGTCAACTGAGGAAAAAATCTGCATTCTCTCAGCCCAGAACGCCTCCCCTCCGCCGATGTCCAAATCCACAAACATATTGTCGCCGATTTCCGCGCGCCTTGTAGCGCCTGCGCCCCTGTATTCAACGCGGACTATCATTGATTCATCGCCGCCGTCCACTGTTCCTTCAACAATTCTGAATGGCTGCGTGAAAACCTTGTCGCCTGCAAACGCCTGTTTGGTATCGGGTCCCAAAACATTGGAAACGGATACAAGTTCCTTTAATAATTCGTTAGCTTCTATTGCCATTAATTTTAAGTCATCGGGCGAATAAATTCCGTTCGCTCCCGTAACAGCAAGTTCCCTGAGTCTTTGAAGCACTGACGTTGCCTGATTTAAATAATCGTATGTATTGTCGTAATGCTCCATCGCGTATTGTGTATTTTTTTCAAAACGTTCAAGACGCGCAAGATAGGATTCATATCTTACAGCATGAGAAGCCGCTATGGGGTCATCTCTTAGCCTGTTAAGTCTTGTCTGTGATCCCATCTGTCCCTGTATATTATTGAGATTGTCCTGGTGTTTTTTCAGAAAAAACTGCATATCCGTAACCGGCATATCACTTGATACTCTTTTCATTTACTGCCTCCTTTATACGCCCATGCGGTTTATCAGCGTATCTAGCATTGAGTTTACAGTTGTAATAAAACGCGCTGCGGCGTTGTACCCGTGCTGATAACGAATCATGTTTGATAATTCCTCATCAATATTTACGCCAGAAATTGACTGGCGCCTGTCAAAAAGATCTTTCATAATGACATTTTGCGTATCAAGCGCCCTGCCCGACTGTTCACCCATAAGCGCAATCCGTCCGACAGAATCCGCAAAATAATCATCAAATGTGGCAAGCCTGCCTACCATTATGGAAGTATTCCTTATCGACGCTATAGCCGCAGCCGCGTCTCCGTTCCCGGGATTTGCAGGTCTTCCGTTGTAGCCGAAGCCCGCCGCGACTGAAGTAGAATCTCTTAACAGGGCTGGATTTACTTCGATCCATCCTGAAGGATGAGCGATTGGAGCTACCGCATAACTTTCAGCTCCGCCGCGCAAAACGTTTACCGCATCGCTCTGATCCCACCTGAAAGCGCCGTCCGCCCCTGATTCCGAAAGAAGACCTGCGTAGCCTGTCAGAAAATGCCCTGAATCTTCGACATGACGTATAACAAAATCAGGATTGACTCTCTGACCGTTCACCGAATCCGAAGGCGTAGCTTTCAGCGAAAGGCTTCCGTCCCTGTTAAGGCGCGCTACAACTTCCGCGCCTGAATTATTAATCCTTGAAATAATATCGCTGACTGTATCGGTTGAATAATAGGGCACTTCAATCTGTCTTTCGGAACCGGAAAGGGTTATCACTCCTTCAAATCCCGGCTGTGTCTGCGGGTCAAGACTGTTAACGCCGTTAATTCTATAAATGTAACTTGAATCAAAAACGCCGGTTCCGGCTCTGTCATAGTTTCCGCTTACGTTTGCGACAAAAGGATATTCCGAAAAGAAATTAAGCCCTGTTGTGCCGTTTGCGCCGTACGCATTGCTGTGGATTTCATTTACAAGATCGACAAAGTTCATTGTCATGTTATCAAGTGTTTGTATTTCAGATTCTATTGTTACATCGCGCATTTCCGTTAACGCTCCGAGACTTCCCTTTGTAAAAACAATTTCACTTCCTGTGTCATTCCATGAAATATGGGCAAAACCTTCAGTATCAATATTTTTCCGCAAATCAAACTGCCTTCCGATTTGCCCCTGCACAAGAATATGACCCGATGTATGAACCATAAATTCATCAGGGTCTTTCTGTGTTACCGTTATGTCAATTATCGAAGAAAGTTCATCTACAAGCAAATCACGCCTGTCCATAAGATCATTCGGATTATCATTCATTGCTTTAACGCGCTGTATGTCGCCGTTAAGAGCTGCAATCTGTCTTGATATTTCATTCACTCTTGATACCGTTATCTGAATATCATCGTCAACCTGCGTTTGAAGCCGCCTAAGCCCGTTAAAATGATTTTTTATGCCGTCAATAAGGGTTTTTCCTCTTTCAAGAACAGCGACACGGAATTCATTGTCGGCAGCGTGCTTCGATAATTCCTGCCATCCGTCCCAGAAACTGTCCATCTTGCTTTTTACGGAATTAAGTCCGGGGATAAGATGAAGCTGTTCCATCTCGCTAACATAACGGTCACGCGCAGCCCAGTAGCCTTGTTCCGAAGACTGCGCTACAATCCTTCTGTCCAAAAGCTGATCGCGGATACGTTCGATTCTTTCAACTACCGCTCCCTGTCCGATTTGCCCCGGAGTTTCTGCGCGGTTAAGACCCGGAATATAAATCGGCTCAAACGGAGCAATCTCCACCCTCTGTCTTGAATAACCTGGCGTATTTAAATTATTCAGGTTATGACCTGTAGTCGCCAAAGCCTGCTGGTGGGCATGAATGCCTTTTTTACCGATTTCCAATCCCATAAATGTCGAAGTCATGTTTTTCTCCTAGAACCGTGTATTTAAAACCATACTGCGCATATCGTGAGACAGATGAGTTCCCTGATTTGTATACATTTTCCCGCTCCGATCCGGAAACGCAAGATCAAAAAAGTCCTTTAATGCAGCCTTAATGCTTGCCAGATAAGTCATAAGATTTTCATTTGCTGTACGAAGTTTAAGGGCTTCAATTTTCAGGCTGCGGTATATCGAGGTTAACTCATTGCGCTGATTTTCAGGCAGGACCGATACCATTTTATAAAAACGTCCCTTGGCATCCAGGTTTTCGCAGAAGTTTTTTTGATGTAAAGTCACTTCAAATACTGAAAAAAGCTTTTCTCTTTCGTTTTCAAGGCTTTCAATCTTCTGTTCAAGCTCATGCATTGCGCTTAAATGCCCCTCAAAAACAGTCCATTCCTTGTTAAAAACCGCAACTCGTATCTTTTCCTGAACAGAAGCCGCGGTTTGAACAAATTCGCTTTCTTTTAGTAAAATATCCCTGCATTTTTCGTACATTTTGATTATACCTCTATATAATTTATCGGCATTTGAAATCAGAAATGTATTATTTGGGAATAATTCTATTCTAAGAGGAGCTTATATCAGTGTGATTTTTTGTCAAAATAAGTATATTTTTGCCGTCCATGCGGTAATATTCAACATTATCCATTATTTTTTTGACAAGGAAGATGCCAAGTCCTCCTATTTCGCGTTCTTTAGGGGATTTTTCAAGGTTAGGATCTTCCTGTTCAAGAGGGTTATACGGTTTTCCCGTATCCTCAAATTTAATGACTGTTTTTTCCTCTGAGGATACGGAAATATTAACATTTCCGCCCTCATGTCCATAAGCATAATTCGCAATATTAATAAAAATTTCTTCAACCGCAATATCAATTTCATTTAACACAGTTGAGCTAAAATTATTCTTATCAAGTCCTGAATTTATAAAATCCATCGCTCTGTCAAGATTTTCAAGTTTCGCTTCAATGTTTATTTCCTTTGCCTCATTATAAGCTTCCAAAAATAAGATTTCCTGCTCTTCTGTTTCTTCATCTTTTTTTTCTTTTATTTTTAACGCAAGCATGGTTATATCATCCGCCTGATTCGCATCTCCGCAGAAATTGTCAATTTCCTTCTTTACAGCCTGAAGTAATTTTTGGGGAGAGGCGTCGCAATTACTGTTTAGTGTTGAGATAAGCCTTAATTCAGAAAAAAGTTCCCTCTTTTCATTCATAGCTTCGGTAACTCCGTCCGTGTACAGATACAGCATATCGCCCTTTTCAAGCGTTATCTCGTATTCAATGTATATGGCGGATTCAATCCATCCCAGCACAAAACACGGCTCCGATTTTAAAAAATTAAAACTGCCGTTTTTTTTTCTTAGAAGAGGCGGATTATGTCCTGCATTCGCATACGTAAATTTTCCGGTAGGAATATTGTAATATCCCATAAAAGACGTTACAAACATTCCTGTCTCATTATTTTCTATAAGTTTTTTATTTACAATTTCAAATACTTTTTTAGGATTTTTAAAGGAACTGTAACTGTCAATCAGCGTCTTTGCAATAACCATAAATAAAGCAGCCCCTACTCCTTTGCCTGAAACATCCGCGATAACCACAGCCAGTGTATCTTTATCAATCCTGAAAAAATCATAAAAGTCGCCCCCAATTTCTTTTGCGGGAACCATTGAAGCGTAAAGATCAAATCCCTGTTTTTGCAGAAAAGGAGAAAATGTACGGGGAAGCATACTGTTTTGTATTTCTGAGGCAACGCTTAATTCGGCGCTTATTCTTTCTTTTTCCGCATGTTCGCGGATATTTTCTTCTATTGATTTTTTCAGGCTGCCTGTCATATTGTTAAATACCTTAGCGAGCAGACCTAATTCATCCGATGAAGATATTTTTATTTTCGCATCAAGATTGTCAAGCGCAATCTGCGATACTCCTGTTGTCAGTTTTTTTATCGGAGCGTTAATGAATTTGTCAATTACAAAAGAAACAAGCGCGAGCATTAATATCAATGAAACCGCTGTAAGAATTAAAAACCGCCTGTTCTGTCTTTCAATTTCCGAAAAAATTTCTTTTTCCGGTATTTGAACGGAAATGTACCAGCCGTTATCCATATTTCTGCCGAAACGAAGGTATGTAATGCCATCCAGATGGAACCTGTTTGCGGTTATATCCCATGCAATATCCTGCATTGCCGCGCCTATCACGCTTCTTGTGCGCGTACTTGATATAACATAATTTCTTTCAGGCACGCCCAGAAGTATAAAACTGTTTTCCGTTGGTTTGACTGCGATTAATTCCTCAATTACATTTTCTATTTCCCAGTCAATAACTGATATGCCGACGACTTTTCCGTCTTCATTAAAAATGGGAGAACCCGCAGTTGTCATAAGGCTGAAAGTACCGGAATCATCCAGATACGGTCTTGTCCATATAACCTGATTTGGGTATTTTGCAAATTCAATTATTTCGCGGTACCAGCCTGTATTATGATAATCATGATCGGACATAAAAAAGGAATTGTCAATTTCTATCCTGCCTGTATCCTTGTCATGGAAAGAGTAAAAACCATTACGCAATTCATTTTTTTTATATTCATACGGCTCATAGCAAAAACCCGCTCCTACCGCAGCCGGAATACTTGGAAGAAATTCCGATACAAATTTGAATCCCAGTTCTTCCGACTGCTCGTTAAGGGTAAGCATTCCTCCCAATGCAAAAAAAACAGCTCCCTGTTCCAGCTCAGAAATAATTCTGTTTACCTTCTCTGTTTCAAACGCAACCGTATTCTCTATGCTTTCGAGTCTCAGCCTTTTATAATCTGCTGTTGTTGTTATTGAATATATTACGAACGCGGCGCTGATCAGCGAAAAAAAAACAAGTACGATTGCTAATATTTTTGTTCTTATTGAATTTATGATCATTTTTTATCAATATAACAGGAACGTTCCTTTTCTTCCGTCCGAATCAGTTCACTATAAGCAATTCTTTAAGCGCAACCATACCCAATACGTTTTTAACAATGGCAGACGGATGTTCTATTTTAAATTTGCTGCCTGATTCCATTGCCTGCTTGTAGATTTTTAATATGACTCTTATTCCGATTGAACTGAGATAATCAATATGATACATATTGAGAATTATATTTTTGTTTCCGTCATTCATTGCGTTTTCAAGTTTTTCAAGAAGTATATTCGCATTATTGGAATCTATACGGCCTCTTGCTGTAACCCTGCATATTCCATCGTCTATATTTTCAGTTATCTCAAGGTTATAATTATCCATAAATGAAAAACTCTCCAAAAAAATGTATTTTTACATTATATGGCAAGATTCTACATTAATCAATGGATTTGAAAGAAAACTGAAAATAGTATTCTCTATATTTTATTTTTTTTACTTTCCGCGCCCGGCGGGACTCGAACCCACCACCTACGGATTCGAAGTCCGTTACTCTATCCGGATGAGCTACAGGCGCATTTATTAAATTTTACTCTTTTTTATACACCTTTTGGGTGGATGACGGGTCTCGAACCCGCGGCAACAAGATCCACAATCTTGTACTCTACCCCTGAGCTACATCCACCATGTAGTCAATAATATGTAAAAAATCAGTATGTTTGTCAAGCGGCAGAACCGGATTTTAAAACAGGTTCCTGCTGAATAATATGAATATCTCTTTGGGGAAACGGTATTTTTAAGCCTATTTCTTCAATTTTCTCCCTTATTTTTCTTATTTGATCCCAGTGAACATCCCAGTAATCCTCTACTAACGTCCATGCCCTTAATATAATAGTTATATGGCTTTCCTGCATGGATTGAATAATAATTTGAGGAGCAGGGTCTTTTAAAATCCTATTGTCAGATTCAGATATTTTTTTTAACATCAAAAATACAATATCTGTAGAATCGGCATAAGATATACGAACAGGCAGTTCCATGCGTCTTTTTCCGTTTCTTGAATAATTCTTTATCGGGCTTCCCCAAATACTTGAGTTCGGAGCTGAAATATATATTCCGTCAAATGTTTCCAAAATTGTCGTAAAAAGATTTATCTCCTTTACAGTACCGCTGTAAGAGCCAAATTCTATGAATTCTCCCTGCTTGTAACTGCCCAAAAAAAGCAGGCTTATTCCTGAAGCGATATTTCCAAGAGTGTCTTTTAATGCAAGTCCGACGGCAATACCGGCGGCTCCAAGCAGTGTAATAAGGCTTGCTGTATTTACGCCGAAAACATTGAGTATCATGATAATACAGATAATGGAAATTCCGTAACTTATGACATAACGCAAAATGGTGCTGACAGTATTATCAAATTGAAGTTTGCCGTGCGCTGCTTTTTTGAAAAGCCCTTTTACTCCCTTTGACAGTAAAATGCCGACAAAAAGAACAATCAGCGCGGTAACAATTTTTTTCAAAAAATCAATAATTTCCTGTTGATTATTTATTAAAATAAATGATAATTCATCCATAACGAGAAACCTGCGCTCCCTATCTGCCTTGTCTTACAAATGCGTCTCTGTAACCAATACTTTTGAAACGCTGTAAAACAGCTGCGCTTTCACCCTGATTTAAAGGTCCCAGCAGAATCCGGTACCAGTTATCTCCGTTATTATAAATAACAGGTCTGTATCTGTGATCTATTCCGCTTAAGGCATTTTCAACCTCAGCAGATGAATTAAATGCCGCTACTTGAACGTAATACTGTCCGCGTGCAAGCTCATTTATCCTGGGAACAGAAAAGTTCCTGTCAATAACTTCGGTAACAGATTCAGGAACCTGTATTGACCTTGCGGGAAATAAATCATTTGGATCAATGCCGTAAACGGAAAGACTTGGCGGTCTCTCTTCTGCCGGTATTAAACTATAAACTAAATCTTCTCTTACAGTTTCCCTTCTTGCCGCTTCCTCGGCTGCAAGTCTTTCTGCTTCCCTTTTTGCGGCTTCTTCGGCTGCTAATCTTTCAGCTTCTCTCTTTGCCGCTTCTTCGGCTGCTAACCTTTCAGCTTCCCTTCTTGCGGCTTCCTCGGCTGCAATTCTTTCTGCTTCCCTTCTTGCAGCTTCTTCTGCGGCTAACCTTTCTGCTTCCCTTCTTGCCGCTTCTTCTGCGGCTAACCTTTCTGCTTCCCTTCTTGCCGCTTCCTCGGCTGCAAGTCTTTCAGCTTCCCTCTTTGCGGCTTCCTCGGCAGCAAGTCTTTCTGCTTCCCTCTTTGCGGCTTCCTCGGCAGCAAGTCTTTCTGCTTCTTTCTTTGCCGCTTCCTCGGCTGCAAGTCTTTCAGCCTCTTTCCTTGCCGCTTCTTTGGCTAAAGCCGCTTCTTCGGCATTAAGCCTGGCTGCTTCTGCATTTACATCAAAACCGGGCTCCGCTTTCTCATTAAATCTTGAGAGATCAACAACTGCGCCTTTTGGCCGCCATTCAGGTTCTAAAATATAACTTGGACCTGTCACTCCGCTGTGAGCAAACCGCGGTTCTTCCGGTACGACCGGCGGCACGTAAGTATCTTCTTTGTACAATTCATCCGCAATCAAACTTCCGGCATCAGAGACAGGTGTTCCAGAAGCAACTCCATCGTTAAAACGCATAGTAGCTATCGGATCAGGTGGGCGAACCATTCTTAATCTGGAAACAGACCCGGACCTCATACCAATTAAATCCGCCGCTTCCTGGGAAACAATCGCAAGCAATCCCTGGCTGTCAAGACGATTAGCTACAATCGCGCGGACTGTCTTGTTGGTTTCCAGATTTGTAATATCCACAACAGTATTTCTGGGGAATGAATTTGTTGCTACGAAAAATCCGGCAGCCGGAAGTTCGCCTTCCGGAGCTACTGCGGCGGCGCCTTCCCAGGGTGATGCACCGGAAAAGGCGATTATTGCCGCCGCAATGAAGATTATTGTCCATTTTCTCATAAAATATTTCCCCTTCACAATTTGGTAATAAAAATAACAAGATCTCTAATGATTACTTTCATGTCTTCAGATGTTTCTCTTTCGGAACGGCTGCTTTTTCCCGTAAAATGCTTTTCATAAATCACTTCATGCAGATTTGTAGTAAATACATAAAAAGAAAATCCTCCCGGAGGAAGCAATGCAGAGGTATAATCAATCTGAGCTATTAACATATAATCAATTCCCGCGTCTCTTGCCTCAAAAATATTAAATCCTGACGCTTCAAGAATTCCTTCAGAAGGTTTACTTGAAAGACGCAGCATCGGATAATTGCTTACAATGTATCCGGCATCAAAAAAAGCATCCATGAGTGCGTCTTCCCATTGCATGGAATGCCGGTTCCTTCCCATACTTTCCGGTAATCCTGTTTCGACTATATAAAATGAGATCACAGACGCTTCCGCCTGAAATATGAGCAAAAATCCGAATATTAAACCTAAAAATCCCTTTAACATCAGTTCTCCGTTTCTATTATCGGCATTTTCACCTGATTATCTGAAGTTCTGAAACGTCCCTTTTCTTTCCTGATAGTTTGTTCTTGAAAAAGACGGGAAAATATGTTACTAATACATCATAAAAAAAGGTAATGTTTATCAATTATTATGAACTACTATGCCATTCAGGTAAGAACACGTACGGAAAATAAATTTATTAAGCTTTTTAAAAGCATGTATCCTGATATAACTTTTCCACTGCATTTTCCTCAAAGACGCCTTAACATAAGGAAAAACGGCAAAATAAGACCTTCTTTATCTGCAATTTTTCCGGGATACATTTTCATTGAGGCTGAAGACAACAGGGAAATCCTTACCTGCCAGTGGGAATTCAGGCGTACTGAAGGGTTTTTCCGTTTTCTAAAAACCAATCAGAATATAACCCCTCTTTCAGGCAGGGATTTGGAAATTGTACTTCATTTTATAAAAAACGCAGGTCCCATTGCCGGAAGATCGAAAGTATACTTTAATGAAAACGAGCGAATTGTCGTAGTGGACGGACCTTTAATGGGACTTGAGGGAAAGATTATAAAAGTCGATAAAAGAAAAGGAAGAGCGAAAATCTCCCTTGATCTGTACAACGATTCATTTGCCATTGATTTGGCTTTTGAGGTTATTGGCGCCTCAAATCCTGTACAGCGTTAAGCTGCGCGGATGAAAAGGATAAAAAAATAAAAAAGTCAAAACGATTATACATTATCGGCGCCGGATTTGCAGGGCGCACTCTCCTTGCTGAAATAAAATCAAAAGCCGTTTTCGGCGAGGTTGTCGCGTTTCTGGATGATGACCCGGAAAAAATAGGAAAAAAAATTGAAGGGGTTCCAGTTCTTGGTCCGATAAAGGATGTCGCTTTTCTGCTGCAGACAAATCCGGCAGATGAAGCAATAATAGCAATGCCAAGCGCAGGCAGGGATTATTTAAAAGAACTTTATTCCATATTAAAAAACGCCAATTTTCAAAAAATAAGAATTTTACCGGGAATTTCACAGATTATCGAAGAAGACGCGCGTTTAATTCAGACACGCTCAATAGACCTTCAGGATTTACTGGGAAGAAACCCCATTACAATAAAATTAAAAGAAAGCCTTTCCTATGTCCGGGGAAAACGCGTACTTGTAACAGGAGCCGGAGGTTCCATTGGCAGCGAATTGTGCCGCCAGCTGCTTTCAGGAGGCGCTTCAAGGCTCTACCTTCTTGGACACGGGGAAAATTCCATTTACCAGATTGACAGGGAACTGCGTCTTTTGCAGGAAGAAGGTGTCGGTGAAAAAGCCGCTCTTGTGCCTGTTATAGGAGACTTAAAAGACACGGATTATATCGATTACCTTTTAAGCAATCTTAAAGCCGACGCAGTTTTCCATACCGCAGCTTATAAACATGTTCCCATGATGGAAGAAAATCCTGTCGCGGCGATTGATAACAATGTTATCGGCACAGAGAACCTTATTAATTCTTCGCTCAAACACGGCGTTAAACGTTTTGTGCATATCTCCACCGACAAAGCTGTCGAACCTGTTTCCGTTTACGGCGCTTCAAAATATATCTGTGAACAGATGGTGTTAAATTCAGCCGACAGGGGAGAAACCGATTTTGTGGTAGTCCGCTTCGGGAATGTGCTTGGTTCCCGCGGCTCGATAGTGCCGCTATTCCAGCAGCAAATAGAAAAAGGCGGTCCTGTAACAATTACCCACCCCGATATACGCCGCTATTTTATGACCATAAGCGAGGCCTGTTCACTTGTCCTTAAAACAGGCGGCGTAGGTGAAAACGGCGGACTTTATCTTCTGGACATGGGAGAACCGGTGCGTATCCGCGACCTCGCCGAACAGCTGATCCGTTTCCACGGCTATGAACCGGAAACGGAAATTAAAATTGACTATATCGGATTAAGACCGGGAGAGCGGATGGATGAATCCCTTCTTTCAGGGGACGAGATACCTTCGCTTACGGATTATAGCCGAATCCTCCGCATAAACAGAAAAATACCGCTTACAATGGATATTTCTAAACTCCTGGAAGAATTGCATCCAATTTGCCGTTTAAACAGCGCTTTTCCCGGTGTTTACCGTAACGTGAAAATCTTACATGACATTCTTGAACGTTACGTTTACTCAAAATAATAAACTTCATACTTTAATTTTTTTGACAAAAAATAAAAAACACAACATACTTAAATTATAAGACAGGTTCCATGAATATAAATTACCACTATTACACTATTAAAACCCTTGCTTCCTATGCGGGTTTCGGCGAACAAGACGCGCAGTTTATTTCGCATTTTTCACAGCAGATTGATGATTTTATTATGGGTAGTCCGTTTATTGTGAGCAAAGAACCGCCTGATTTCTTTTTAAAAAATAATCTGGCGCAAAAATTGTCAAAAGATAAATGGGTTTTTCTGCCTTGTCCGACAGGCGTAAATATTGCCGCCTCTCCTTCTCATGGTTTTCAGCTTCATACCCTGATGCCGTTTCATTTTATAATGCCGGTTGCGCATAATGAACTTTCAAGGAACCCCGACAGAAGCCTTTACCGCTGTGTTACGGAAAATGAAAAGGATTCCTTGCTTATTAACCGTCTTATGGAGCAAAGATTGGAATCTATAGACATAAATGACAAAACCTCCCTTATGGCTTTGGGTATGCTGATTCACAGTTTTGCCGATACGTACGCTCATTGCGGTTTTTCAGGTTTTCATGGCTGGGAAAACGAAACTTATGTAAGCAGTATGAAGCATAAACTGTCTGTAAAAGAAGCAAAACAAAGCGAAAAAAAAACCAAAGAGGCGAAAGATGAAAGTTTATTTGTAAGTAGTGATCCTTACGACAGCATGAGCCCTCTGGAAATTGCTTTTTTCCGCAAGCTGATCTCCATAGGTCACGGAAATGTCGCACATGCTCCTGATTACTGCGACTGCTTCATTTCTCTTCACGGAAAAAAAACAAAAAACGGAAAAATGGAACCGTATATTGAACGCGACAACGGAAAATATTTCTCTGCCTGTTCAAGGCGTATCCTTGACATACTCTGCAAAGCAAATAAAAAACCTTTATTTAACGACAGCAAGTGGGAAACCTTAAATCAAAGGCTGCTTAACGCCCAGAATGTAAGACAGCAGGAAAATGACAAAATCAATAAAAAGAAATGGGCAGAGGTTTTCCCGGAGATAACCTACGGATATAAAAAGAATGAATTCATAAATGTAAAACTTGAACTTTTATATCATGATTCAAAAGTAACCGGATCACTAAAAATTGAAGTGAATGATCTTATTGACATATATTCTGAACAGGGAGATCAGGCGCGCTCGGCTTCTTTGGTTTTAGCAAGGAATGTAAACGACTTTTTTTACACTTATAACGAACTTGCTTACCGCCATGTTTTTAACGCGGCAGGCGAATACGCTTCTTTAGGGAATATTGCCCGGCTTTCAGTGTATAAAAATCTTGCTTCCGGCGTAAGAATATAAATGATGAATGAAAAGCCTCATCTGACATCTGATTGATAATTCAAAAAATAACGAATAAAATACTTGTTAATGACGGCATCCCTTCCCTTCCTTGAAGATATTTACCCTGACAATCTTTTGTACGCCGTAACCATCAGATCCTCTGCCGCAAAGGGATACCTTCATTTACTTCATTACCCGAAAATGCCAGAAAACTACTCGATTATAACGGCAAGAAATATACCCGGTGAAAATAAATTCGCAAAAACGTCCATGCCTGTTCTTGCAGATAAAATTCTTTCATACATCGGAGAACCTGTAGCCCTGTTGCTCGGACCTGACAAGATAAAAGTTGAAGAAATGGCAGCAGAATGTAAACTTATTGTTGATGAAGAAAAGGCTGTTTTTTCCTGTGATGACGCTGCGGATGAAAAGCCTGAAATAAAAAGAGAAATTAAAATTGGAAACGCCGATGAAATTTTTAAAAATGAAGGAAAATTTGTCACAGGCAGTTTCTCAACCGGAACTCAGGAACACTGGTACGCAGAACCCGCGGGAGCTATTACCCTGTATAATGATGATAAATTGGTTGTAAAGACAGCAACCCAATGGCCGTATCATGTAAAACGTTCTGTTGCGCGTTTGCTTGGAATTGATATATCCGGTATTTCCGTAGAAACAACATCTCTCGGTCTTCACATGGACGGAAAATTATGGTATCCCTCATTAATCGCCTGTCACGCGACTCTTGGAACATACATCACCGGAAAGCCTGTACGTCTAATCCTTAACAGGGAAGAAAATTTCTATTTTTCACCGAAAAGGTTCAGTTCAAATATTGATATTTCAAGTAAAATTGACGAAAACGGTAAAATAACAGCTTCTAAAATTGATATTTATGTTAACCTTGGCGCACACGAGATTAACGGCAGAGAAACTCTCGATCAGGTATGTCTTGGGTGTATTGGAAACTATAATATTGAAAACTTAAACCTCACAGCCAGAGCATACAGAACAAATATTCCCCCTCAGGGTCCTTTTTCAGGTTTCGGTTTGTCTCAAGGGTTATTCGCTATTGAACGTCATGTATCCCAGATAACCGGATTGCTGGAAATTGATCCTGCCAAGTGGCGCGGGGACTATGTAAATAACACTCATTTTTTACCTGCAAATTCTCCTAAACCGGATGTTTCGGGAGAAGAACTAATAAGCATTGTAACAAAATTAAGCGATTACTATCGGAAATGGGCTTCTTACGAATTGCTCAGAAAAATCCGCAGCGAAAAAGAAAAGCCTATTTCTACAGAATCCGATCACTTTAAAACCGGTTTTTCAGGGAAATCTGCTCCTGCGGAAAAAAGGGAAAGCCAAAGGGGAATCGGAATTGCTATAGGCTTTCAGGGAAACGATCTTTTATATAATACCGAAGATAAAAATCCCTATAATGCGGAAGTAACGCTTACAAAAGAAAGCGTTTTGGAGATCAGAACCAGTATAAGCAGTTCCGAAGTTTATAACAAGATTTGGGAAAAAGTCGCAATGGAAACTATTTCCATTGGTCCTGATATGGTGCGCATTATTTCTGATAATGCGCCCGACTGCGGACCTTCATGCGCTTCAAGAAATATTACAACTGTCACAGGATTGGTAGAAAAATGCTGTATTGCCATACGGAAAAAACGGTTTCATGATCCGCTCCCGATAACGGTAAGCCGTTCAATTAAACCAAAAACAGGCGCCTTTTACGGCGGGCACTTTTCAGGAAACGCCTTGAATATTAACGGATTTTTAAGACCCGGGCAGGCCTGCGCTGTTGTAGAAATTTCAATGGATATTGTAGAATGCGTACCGAAAATCCGCGGTATATGGCTTACAGTAGACGGAGGTAAAATAATCTCAAAACACAGAGCAAAGAGAAGCCTTATGCGAAGCGCTACTCAGGCGCTGGGCTGGGCATTTACAGAACATATAGAGTACTCTGGCGGCATCCTTCCCGGTAACCAGTATGACAATTTTAGAATTTACTCTCCTGTTGATATCCCGCCTATTCACATAAATTTTATTGAAAGCAGCAGCAAAGAAACGAAAGGTATCGGAGAACTTCCCTTTACCTGCATACCGGCGGCTTTCCTGCAGGCTGTCTCTCAGGCAATGGATCATGATTTCAAATCCATTCCATTAAAAAAGAAAGAAGTATGGAAAATGGTACAGTTAAAAAATTCAGAAATACCGCCGGAGTCAAAATGACAGTTAATTTTATTTTAAACGGCGAAGATGTTATGATAAACAGCGAAGCAAATGTAAGGCTTATTGACATTTTACGCAAGGAATTCGGACTGTTCGGCGCAAAATCAGGCTGTCTTACAGGGCAATGCGGAGCGTGTTCAGTTTTATTTAACGGGCAGGTAAGCCTTGCGTGTCTATTGCCTGTATTCAGAATAAAAAACCGTGAAATAATAACAATCGAAGGATTTTCACAGACAATTGAATACCAGGAAATAATCAAAGGATTTATAGACGCGCATTTGGGAAATTGCGGATACTGCGAAGCCGGAAAAATACTCTGCACAGAAGCGCTCCTTGATCGCACTCCTTCGCCTGAGGAAGAAGAAATTCTTATGGGTTTTTCAGGCATTAAATGCCGCTGTACAAATTCAGAAAGGCTTGTTAAAGCCGTAAATATTATCGCTTCTGCGCGAAAAAGAAGATTATATGAACACTCAGTCTAACCATATTTTTTTTCCTGTTTCTTTCCTGGAATTGTTTTCCGCATGGAATCATTTTCCTCAAGCCGTTATTTACGCAGGAGGAACTGATTTACTGAGGATACAGAGAAAAAACATAATAAATCTTCCAGAAGCGATTCTCTGCCTTGATATGCTTGAAGATCTGCACCGTATAACAAGAACAGAGCATTATATAGAAATAGGTTCTATGGCTACTCTTAACAGGCTCATAAGAATCGGAAAAATAGTGCCTGAAATTTTATGCACATGCCTTAAAAATATCGGCGGAATACAGCTGAGAAATACCGCGACTATCGGAGGAAATATTTGCAGTTCCTCATGCCTGTATGATTTAAGCGCGCCTCTTACCGCATTAGACGCGCAGTACGAACTTCGCACTTCAAGTAATACGCGATGGGTTTCATCATCGCGCTTTCATTCAACGGAGGATACAGGTCTTAATAAACAGGAGATTCTTACCCGTATAAGGCTTCCTCTGCATCAATGGGACTATTCAGTATATAAAAAAATTAGCAGCGAAGACCTTTACAATTATGAATTGCTGATTTTTTTGGCAAGAGCTAAAAAAAACGTTCTTACCGACATAAGGGTTGTTTATAAGTCAAACACTATTTTACGGAATAAAACAGCCGAAGATATTATTTGCGGAAAATACCTGCCTCTGAACCGAAAAACATCCAATGACTTTATAGAAAATTGGAAAGATTATCTTTCAAACAGGCAAGAATTATCCAATTTTTCAAAAAATAATCTTATGAGTAAAATTGAAGATAATATTCATTATCTTTCTGAATAATCCCAGCTTAAAAAAAGGTAAAAAACGGGCTTTTGACCGGTTTTTCCAAAGCCTTTTACGAAACTAACAAGATTTATGGAAAAAGCTCCCTTGAATAATACTAAAGAAACTGATAGGATCTCCGATAATGGGTGCCATTGAGTGTGTTTCGGCCGCCGGTACACCCCGATTACGTTTGAATAATTTCGATTATTCAGCTAATCATATAGTGTAAAAAACCTCATTTTTTCGGAAAAAAACCGAAAACAGGATTATTTTGAGTAAATATTCCGCACAGATAGCTGTGCTTTTTATATTTGTACGCTTTTATGTTTTTTCGCAGGAAAATGAAATACCTGAGCCGGATTTTTCAGGCACTCCGCTGTTTAGTATAAATTCTCTTAATTTTAACATAACAGGGAGAACTAAAATATCCGCCCTTTTGGACAGCGGAAGTTTTGTACAAGGGGAAGAAATAACAGGATTATCCGGTCTTGAAAATTACATTCAGGAAAAAAGTCAGCTTTTATACAACGAAAGAGTTTTAGAAAGCGCTCATATTGATTATTTTATCGGACAGTACTCGCAAGGCAAGTATCCTGTTGATCTTTTAATCGACACAAAAGACTCTTGGAATTTTATTGTTTTTCCTAAACCTGAGTACAGTTCCAGTAACGGTTTTAGCTTAACCTTATGTATACGGGACTACAATTTTTTAGGGCTAATGCAGCCTTTTAAAATTGATCTTGGATACAAATATGATGAATTAAACAGAACTATTTATAATTTCTTACTTGATTCCAATTTGCCGTTCGGCGCTTTCAGACAGCGCTGGATATTTGATTTTGATCACGATTTTGAATACCGCCCTGATTTTGAAGAACCTTTTCAGTATATTGTTAATACAGGTTTATCTGTTAAATTACCGGTAGGCATTAAACCAGGAAGCATGGGAGAAATCACCTACAACCCGAAATTATCGCTTGTATTTAATCATGAATTTTCACAGTTAACTTTTGAAGAAATACAAAAAAGGCTTTTTCTTTCATTTTATCACAATTTGGAATTAAGCAATATTAACTGGGCAGGAAACTTAAGAAAAGGTCTTAATTTCTGTATAGAAAATTCATTTATTTATAATCTGCATAATTCAAGTTTTAAAACGCTTCCTTTGGATAATTATATATATCTTTCAGGTATTAGTCATTTTATTGTTAAAGAAAACATATTCGGCATTTCAGCAAGAATGATGTACCGTCACTGGCTCTTTTCCGCCGTTTACGGCGAAGCCGCAGATGTTCTGCGCGGCGTTATAGATAAAGAAATACAGGCAAATTATATGTTCTCACTTAATCTTGATTTTCCGTTAAGAATTCTTAAGTTTAAGCCGTCTGAGTATTTTAACAACAGAAAATTAAGAGTATTCAATTTTGATCTTTTTTTAAGTCCTTTTTTCGACTTCGCCATTTTTAAAAACAAAGACCAGATGGATACAAATCCTGTAAACCGCTCATTTACGGGCGGCATGGAAGCTCTTGTTTTTCCTGACTTTTTCCGCAGTTTAAACCTGTGTATTTCTTTTGGTTATAACTTTTCCCGGCATGAGCCTTCTAACAGCGCGTCAGCAGGCAAATACGAAATTTATATAGGCACCGATCTTTTCTTCTAGGAGGTGATGGTTTTATGAAAGGTATAATACTGGCAGGAGGTTCAGGCACACGGCTTTATCCGATAACAAAAGCTGTTTCAAAACAAATACTGCCTTTATACGATAAACCCATGATCTATTACCCGCTTTCTGTATTGATGCTTGCAGGGATAAGGGAAATACTCATCATTTCTACTCCAAGAGATCTTCCGCTTTTTAAGGAACTTTTCAAGGACGGAAGCTGGCTTGGAATGAAATTTGAATACAAGATTCAGGAAACGCCAAGAGGGCTTGCCGATGCTTTTATTCTCGGAGCCGATTTTATCAATAAGGATTCATGCGCGCTTGTGTTAGGCGATAATGTTTTCTACGGCAGGGGTTTCAGCCGTACTTTACAGAATGCGTCAAAACAAATAACAGAAAACGGCGGCGGAGCTATTTTCGGATATTATGTGAAAGACCCTGCGTCATACGGGGTCGTAGAAATTGACAGTAACAGCAAAGCCATTTCAATCGAAGAAAAACCTGCTTCTCCAAAATCGCATTACGCAGTTCCCGGTCTTTATTTTTATGATAATAAAGTTATTGAAATAGCAAAAAACATTAAACCTTCTTCGCGCGGAGAAATTGAAATAACATCTGTAAATAACGCCTATCTTGAAAGAGGGATTCTTTCCGTAGAATTGCTTGGAAGAGGCATGGCATGGCTGGATACAGGAACTTATGACGGACTTCTTGAAGCGGCAAATTTTATAGAAACCATTCAGAAACGTCAGGGAATGTTTGTTTCCTGCATAGAGGAAATTGCATATAACAATAAATGGATTTCTAAAGACGAACTTTTAAAGCTTGCATCCGAATATAAAACCGGATACGGTGAATATCTGAAATATATAGCTGAGAACATATAATGCCGTTTACATTTACACAGTGTCCAATACCAAGTCTTTTTGAAATCCAGCCTAAGGTTTTCGGCGATGACAGGGGTTATTTTTTTGAATGTTACTCGGAGAGGGATTTTAAAAAAGCGGGTATAAGCGAAATTTTTGTTCAGGATAATCAATCAAGATCAGTGAAAGGTACGCTAAGAGGGCTGCACTTTCAAAAAACACATCCTCAGGGAAAACTTGTCAGAGCCGTAGAAGGAGAGGTTTTTGATGTCGCGCTTGATATCAGAAAAGAATCAAAAACTTTCGGAAAATGGCATAGCGTAATATTAAGCGGAGAAAAGCAAAACCAGTTTTTTATTCCTGCGGGATTTGCGCATGGCTTCCTGACACTGACTGCCACCGCAATATTTGCGTATAAGTGCACAGATTTCTATTATCCGGAAGACGAATGCGGCGTTTTATGGAGCGATCCGGATATTAATATTGGATGGCCAAATCTTGGAATGGAGTATAATTTATCTTTAAAAGACAAAAATATGCCCCTGTTTTCAACATTATTTTCACAGGAAAATAAATGATTTGGATAATAGGCAATAAAGGGATGCTGGGAACGGAAATTTCCCTGCTGCTTGAAAAAAATAAAATCTCCTTTACAGGCACTGATATTGAAGTGGATATAACAAGCTTAAAAGCTCTTTGTGCTTTTGTGAAAAATAAACCCATCAATTGGATAATAAATTGCGCGGCTTATACGGCAGTAGATAAAGCGGAAGAAGACGCTGAAAAATGCCGCCTTTTAAATACATTGGGAGCGGAAAATATCGCTTCCTGCGCTAAAAGTAAAAACGCGCCTCTTATTCATATTTCGACTGATTATGTCTTTGACGGAAAGGGAATAACAATTGACGGAGAAATAAGTCCTTACAGTGAAAACGATGAAACAAAGCCAATTGGCATTTACGGATTAACTAAAAGGGACGGCGAACTTGCCGTACTTCGAAATAATCCTTCTTCATTTATTATAAGGACAGCATGGCTTTACGGAAAATACGGAAAGAATTTTGCGGATACAATGCTGCAGTTAATGAATGAACGGGATGAAATCAAAGTCGTGAATGACCAGCGCGGCAGCCCCACATGGACATTTGATTTAGCTTCGACGATATTAACTATTGTACAGGTTATGGATAAGGAAAAAAAAATACCTTTTGGTATATTTAATTATACAAATGAAGGTATTATTACCTGGTTTGACTTTGCAAACGAAATTTATAAACTTGGATGTGAATACGGTCGTATTACAGGTAAATGCACTATAAGACCCTGTACAAGCGCAGAATTTCCTGCTAAAGTGAAAAGACCCGAATATTCTGCGCTTGATAAAAGTAAAATAAAAGAAGCCTTTGGGATAACAATTCCAACCTGGAATAAAAGTCTCAGAGATTATATAAAGGATAACTAATTTGATAAAAAAAACAATATCAAGATTACTTACATTTTTAAAATACAGAGAGTTGTTTTTTCAGCTTGTCGCGCGTGATGTAAAATTAAAATACCGAAGAAGCGTTTTAGGTTATTTATGGAGCGTATTAAATCCGCTGCTTATAATGATTGTTATGACTGTTGTATTCTCTCAGCTTTTTAGACCAAATATAGAATATTTCCCTGTTTATCTTCTTATCGGTCATATGTTATTTTCCTTTATGAATACTTCGACAACCAATTCGTTAATGTCAGTAATCGGCAACGCCACTCTATTAAAAAAAATATATGTTCCAAAATATATTTTTACTCTTTCTGTAATTACAAGCGAGCTTGTTAATTTATTATTTATGTTATGTGCGCTTCTTATTGTAATTATCGCTGTCGGTGTTCCAATTACGGGACGAATATTTTTTTCAGTAATTCCTGTAATTCAGCTTTATATTTTCTGCATAGGAGCGGGACTTTTTCTTGCGCAGGCTACTGTTTTTTTCAGAGATATTCAGTATATCTGGAGCGTCATTACAACCGCATGGTTGTATTTAAGCGCTATCTTTTACCCGGTTTCGATTCTTCCGGAAAATCTCTATTATTTTGTTACAAAATATAATCCTTTATATTTTTACATAACAATGTTCAGAAACTTTACTTTCGGCGATGTGGGCAACCTTGACCTTGCAATACGCGGAGCTGTGGCTGCTTTCCTTATGTTATTTATTGGAATTATATGTTTTTCATTCAATAAAAATAAATTTATTCTTTATATGTGAGGTTATTTTTGGAAACTGTTATAGATATAAAAGATGCTTCCGTAAAATTTAATATTGCATCCGAGAAGATTGACAATTTAAAAGAATATTTTATTAAGATTGTTAAAAGACAACTTATGTTTAAGGAATTCCTCGCTTTAAAAAATATAAATCTTGAAATAAAAAAAGGAGAATCCTGGGGAATTGTAGGAAGCAACGGCGCTGGAAAATCGACTCTTTTAAGGCTTATCTGCGGCGTTATAGCTCCTGATTCCGGTTCTATTAAAATTAAAGGTAACATTTCCCCAATGCTTGAACTTGGTGCAGGCTTTGATCCTCAGTTAACGGGAATCGAAAATATTTTCATTCAGGGAGCTCTTCTTGGATACAGTAAGCCTTTTATGAAAAAACATTTTGATGAAATTGTAGATTTTTCTGAATTACAGGACTTTCTTGATATGCCTGTAAAAAATTATTCATCCGGTATGCAGGCGCGTCTTGCGTTTGCGATTTCCACTGTTGTAAAACCTGATATTCTGATTGTAGATGAAGTTCTCTCTGTCGGAGACGCCGCTTTCCAGAGAAAATGTATAAACCGTATGAATGAAATTATTCAAGGTTCCTCAACTCTTCTTTTTGTATCTCACAGCAATGAAATGGTAGAACAACTGTGTGAAAAAGCGATATGGATGCGAAAAGGCGAACTTGTAATGACTGGCACTTCAAAAGAAGTTTGTGAAGCATATGCTAAATATTATGAGTAAAAATAAACGTAAATTAAAAACTATTCTCGTTACAGGCGGCGCAGGTTTTATCGGCGTAAACTTTATTCGTTTTATTTTAGGCGAAGGAACAGAAAGAACGGATTTTTCTGGACGCATCATAAATCTGGATGCTCTTACATATGCAGGTAATGCCACAAGTCTTATTGATATTAATGACAAATACGGAGGAACACGATATTTCTTCGAACACGGCAATATATGCGACATGGATTTTGTAGAATCAATATTTAATAAATATGATATAGATACTGTCGTTCATTTTGCCGCTGAAAGTCATGTCGATCGTTCTATTCTTGGACCGGATGCCTTCATTAAAACCAATGTTATCGGTACATTTACTTTGCTTGAGACAGCCCGTAATAAATGGAAAAATACTTCAGGAGGCATCCGTGATGATGTACTTTTTCACCATGTCAGTACCGATGAAGTATTCGGTTCTCTTGGAGAAACTGGTTTTTTTACCGAAACAACTCCCTACTCTCCCCGCTCTCCTTATTCGGCAAGCAAAGCGTCAAGCGATCACCTTGTAATGTCTTATCATCATACCTACGGTCTTCCTGTTACTCTTTCCAATTGTTCTAACAATTACGGTCCTTATCAGTTTCCTGAAAAGCTGATCCCGTTAATGATAATAAATATGCTTGAAGGAAAACCGTTACCTGTATACGGCGACGGAAAAAACATACGCGACTGGCTGTACGTGGCAGATCATAACAATGCCGTTTGGAAAATCATGCAGGATGGCATTACAGGAGAAACATACAATGTCGGCGGAGATAATGAATGGGAAAATATAAAAATCCTTAATTTCCTCATTGATATATTCGCAAAAAAAACAGGAACAGATGCTGATAAAATTCGATCTACTATTACATACGTTAAAGACCGCCCGGGGCATGACAGGCGTTATGCCATCGACTGTTCTAAAATAAAAAACAATCTCGGCTGGAAACAGACAGTAAATTTTGAAGAAGGACTTGAAAAAACAATTGCTTGGTATCTTTCAAATTCTGAATGGATAGAAAGGATTCGAAGCGGCGAGTACAAAAACTGGGTAGAGAAGAATTACAGTGAACGCTGATAATTTAATAATAAAGAAAGATATCCAATGAAAGTAGTAATCCTTGCAGGCGGTCTTGGAACAAGACTGTCAGAAGAAACAAACCTTCTCCCCAAGCCTATGGTTGAAATCGGCGGAAGACCAATTCTATGGCACATAATGAAAATATATTCTTATTGGGGGTTTAATGAATTTGTGATTCTCACAGGTTATAAATCACATGTGATAAAAGAGTATTTTATAAATTATTATACCCGTTATTCTGACATTACAGTAGATATGGCGCAAAATTCGGTAGAAATACATAATCACAGAACAGAACCATGGAAAGTGACTATGCTTTATACAGGGCAGAAAACCCAGACAGGCGGACGGCTTTTGCGCGCAAAAAATATTCTCTGCAATGAGCGTTTTATGTTCACATACGGCGACGGCGTAAGCGATATCAATATTTCTGATTTAATTGATTTTCATGATAAGTCAAAAAAGATTCTAACAATCACTGCTGTTCAGCCAACAGGAAAATATGGTTCTGTCACAATTGAAGATGATAATAGCATAAGCTCTTTCCTTGAGAAACCAAAAGGAGACGGAGCGTGGATAAACGGCGGTTTCTTTGTCGCAGAACCTGATATTTTTTCCTATTTGAATGAAGGGGATGCAACTATTCTGGAAAGAGCTCCTTTTGAGAAATTGGCAGTAGAATGCCAAACAGCCGCTTTTAAACATACAAGTTTTTGGAAATCCATGGACACGCTTAAAGATAAAAACGAACTTACAAATATGTGGCAAAAAGGAAACGCGCCATGGAAGGTATGGTAATTTGAATATTTCTGTTATAGGTCTTGGCTTTGTTGGTTTAACAGCCGCGCTTGGATTTGCGGATAAAGGCTTTAATGTTTACGGATTTGATATTGATTCCAATCGTACAATTGAAATTAAAAAAGGAATTATACCATTTTTTGAACCCGGACTTAATGAAGCTCTAAATCGCACTCTATATAAAAATTTTTCCATTACTTCTACTGTAAAAGAAGCTGTTAAAGATGCTGACATTGTTTTCTTCTGTGTAGGAACACCATGCGGTGATGACGGTAAAGCCGATCTAAAGTATTTATTATCCGCGATTGACAGCATAATAAATGATGTTCCTGAAACCTGCATTTTTATATTAAAATCTACAGTTCCGCCCGGAACAACCCAAAATATTATTCAAAAATATGTTAAAGATAAACGGAATACATTATTAGTTGCAAATAATCCTGAATTCTTAAGAGAAGGATATTGCTGGGATGATTTTATGAAACCGGACAGAATTGTCTGCGGCTGTAATGAAAACGACATAAGTGTAATTAGCGCTCTAAGAAGTCTGTATACTCCATTCAATGCGCCAATCCATTTTGTATCTTTGAATACTGCGGAATTTATAAAATATTTATCAAATTCACTTTTAGCTTCTTTAATAAGTTTTTCAAACGAAATGGCTTTAATTGCAGATGCTGCGGGGGATATAAATATCGCAAAAGCGTTTAAAATCCTTCATCAGGATAAAAGAATAAACGGCTCAGGAATAAGACATTACATATATCCCGGCTGCGGTTACGGCGGATATTGCTTACCAAAAGATACAGCAGCGCTCTCAGCCAACGCAAAAGCCAATGATTATCTGCCTGATATTTTGAACAGTGTTATTTCCTTAAATTATAAAATGCCCAGTTTAACCGCAGAAAAGATTAAACAAAAAGTTGGAGATAAAAATAAAAAAATCGGAATATTGGGACTCTCGTTTAAACCAAATTCAGATGATGTCCGTGACAGCCCGGCGGCAAAGATTATCTCAATTCTTCTTGAAGATGAATATAAAAATATTTACGCCTATGATCCTGAAGCTATTAATAATTTTAAACAAGTTTATAAAATTAATATTAATTACAGCATATCAAAAGAAGATGTATGTGACACATGTGACAGTATCGCTATTATAACAACCTGGTCTGAATTCAAAGATATTGATAAGATTTTTCCCAATAAGCAATTTATCGACTGTAGGTATTTTCTTGATTAGCGTCATAATGCTTACATATAACCGTGAACAGTATGTAAGCAGAGCAATAGAATCAATACTAAAGCAAACTTATAAAAATTATGAATTTATAATTGTGGATAACGGCAGTACCGACAAAAGCGGTATAATCGCAGATGAGTACGCTGCAAAAGATAATCGCATTAAAGTAAAACACCGCGATCGCGGAAACATAGGCAGCGGCAGGAACGCAGGACTTGATGCAGCTAAGGGTGAGTATATCGCTTTTATTGATGATGATGATTGGGCAGAGCCTGATTTTCTGGTGTTTTTATACAGCTTGGCAGTTAATAACAACGCAGATATAGCAATCTGTGGAAGTTACCGTCAAAATAAAAATGGCGAAATCGAATCTAAATTCATCTTTGACAATTTATTGTTACACAACACAGAAACATCAGTAATGGAAATGATTTTAAGAACGTATTATAACTCGGCAACACCGACAAAATTATTTAAAAGGAATTTATTTGATAATATTCGTTTTCCGAATCACGGGAAATACGATGATATTTCTACAACATATAAATTATTTGCAAATGCTGGTTTAACAGCAGCGCAAGGAGTTGGAAAATACTATTTTACCCGTCATCATGGTAATAATTCCGAAGCGGCAACAAAGCACGAAATGCTTGATTCACAGCAGTTAAGCGAGTATTTAACTGTTTTTAAAGAGAGAACAGATTATTTAAGCCGGGTTTCGCCGAATTTGACTGATTTCGCAAAGTGGAGCGAATGGTCTTACATGATTTCCATGGTTGAAAAAATTAAACGTTTAAATGTTACCGGCTGCGATGCCCCGCTTGTTTTTATGCTTGGAGAATTAAAGCAGAACCGTGACGAGTTTTATAACAGCGTCTATACACGGGATTTTGAAAAAGAGTGGGTAAAGGAACTTGAAACATGAAACTATATCACGGAAGCAATCAGATTATAAAAGTTCCTGATTTAAGCAAAAGTAGAAAATATCTGGATTTTGGCAAAGGTTTTTATTTATCTGTGGCGAAAAAACAGGCAGAAAGCAGAGCATTATCATCAAGAAGATTTTTTAATAAAGGAATTCCAACTGTTAATATATACGAGTATAATGATTTAAACAACAATTTGAATATTATGATATTCAATACAGCTGATATAAATTGGTTGGATTTCGTTATTGCAAACAGAAGAGGAGAATCGGTGAATCAACATGATATTATTATAGGTCCTACAGCTAATGATAAAACAATATTAACGATAGATCAATATATGCAGGGTATATTTGCCCATTTGGATAATCCAAAAGAAATGGTAATAAAAATGCTGCTGCCTGAAAAATTAGATACACAATATTTATTTACAACAAAAAAGGCATTGGGTTTCCTTGATTTTATAGAGACGTATGAAATATGATTACATTTATTAGGATTAGTTTAATTAATATGATAGTCAGTTTAATTACAGAGAATAACAGATTAAATGAACAAGAAGCGATTTTTGCTTTTTATAATTCCGGAATAGCGGATAAACTGGCTGATGCAGATACCGGTTTATATCTATTATCTCCTTATATAATTTATGATTTTTGGAATGCGGAATATTTAAATGATGATTATACTAAATCCGAGTATTATAACGCGTTAGTATGAAAGCATTATCTAATAAGAATGAATTTTTCATTTTTCTGTTGGAAAAATATGCCGAAGAAAAAAAAATAACCGCTAAAAAAGCGTTAAATTTATGGAAAGAAAAAAATATAATTGATTATATTAACGATATGTACGAACAATACCATACAGAACGTATTGAGAACGCAATACAGGATATTGACGATAAATTGGAAAGATGAATAATCACACATTTAAAGATATTATAAAAAATAAAGAAATAAAAATATTTCATGGCAGCGATGTTCTTGTAAGTGAACCTAAGATTATCGTTCCGGTAAGGGCTTTGGATTTTGGAATTGGTTTTTATACTACTACTAACCTTGAGCAAGCTAAGAGTTTTTCAATTAGGGTAAAAGAAAGGAATAAAACCAATAGTACATATATAAGTATTTTTAATCTAAATATTGAATTATTAAAGAAAAATAATTGCCTTGTTTTTGATAAACCGGATAAAAAGTGGCTTGATTTTGTATCTTCTAATAGAAATGGTATCTACAACGGCGTTATCTACGATGTTATTTTTGGTCCTGTTGCAAATGATACGATTTTTAAAACATTTATTGCATACCAAAATGGCATTTTAAGTGAAAAAGAAACAATAAAAAGACTAAAGATAAGTAAATTATACAATCAACTGGTTTTTACAAATGAAAAAGCATTAAAATGTTTATCCTTTATTGGCGAGTATAAAAATGAATGATGTTGAATTTAAAGCTACCTTGCAAATGCTGATACCAATGGTAATCCAGATCATTATGGAAAAAAAGAGTATATCAGCTGTGGAAGCTGTAAAAATGTTTTATATTTCCAGTTTATATGAAAGGCTTGAAACAGAAAAAACAAAAGTTTGGCACTTTAGCCCTCATGCTCTCTTTGAGCTGCTAGAGACAGAAATGAGAACAGGAAAGCTATTATTTCCAACAGAAGGATATTAATGATTGAAACAAATATAGTAAATGATTTCTTAATATTCGTTATAGAGGAATATAAATATTTGGAAAAAAAAAGCGCCAAAGAAATAATCGAGGTGTTTTCCAAATATAAAATATTCGATTATGTTACCGATCATTATGATGCTCTGCATACAATGGGCGGGAGAGCTATAGCAGATGATATTAATTTATTTATAGAAAAAAGATGTTAAAAAAGTAATAGCCGTTTATAATAAAAATATTGGTGTTGGGAAATAAAAATGTTAATGCCGGAAAAATTAGACACACAGTATTTAATAGGAAAGTATAGTTATGATTTCTATACATTTACCGCGCCTGGCGATTGTTATCACCACGCGCTGTAATCTAAAATGTAAACATTGCTCTGTAGGAATTGCTTCCCAGAAAGAAACGTACCATATAGACATAAATGATTTCAAGAAGCATCTTGAATCTCTTTTCTCTGTAGTGGATTATGTTGACTCGCTGGAATTTGCCGGAGGAGAGCCTTATTTGCACACGGCGCTGTCTTCCATGATTCAGGAATATATGCAATATAAGGATAAATTCAAACAATGGCTTATTGTAACAAATGGTACCATTTTGCCTGATGATGAGTTAATTAACGCAATGAGAGAAGCAAAAGAAAAAGGAGTACTGCATCTTAGTGATTATAATATTCATCCGGAAAAAACAAGGAATTTTATTAAATTGCTTGATGAAATCAATTTTAAATATAAAGTAAAAAAGTATTACGGAGAGGATCAATATCAGGGCGGTTGGGTTGATCCGGGGCCTATGGAATCCAGGAAAAGAAGCAAAGAAGAACTCCACGATGTATTTTCCAATTGCGGCCTTGTAAAAAATGGCGGCTGCTGGCGTTTGTATAAAGGAAAGATTCACTTATGCACCCGCTCCATGCGCTGTATAGACGCAGGTTATGATTTTTCCTGTGATTATGTTGATTTATTGGACAATACTATTGACAGTAAAATAAAATCTGAAAAAATGAACAGCATTATTAACGCGCAATATATAATGGCCTGCGATTATTGCAATGGCGATCTTGGTACAAATGATATATCCAAACGATTCCATGCGGCGGAGCAGGCACAGTGAGTAAAGAATCATGATTATCGGCTACACCAGCGGCGTATTTGACTTGTTCCATATCGGTCACTTAAACCTCCTTAAAAATGCAAAAGGTATGTGCGACAAATTAATTGTAGGTGTTACTACAGACGATTTGAGCCTTTATAAAGGTAAAAAACCTCTGATACCTTTTGAAGATAGATTCGAGATAATAAGAAGTGTAAAATATGTCGATGCTGTTGTGCCACAAGAGACCATGGACAAGGCTGTGATGTGTAGAAAATTGAAAGCTTCAATATTATTTGTAGGTGACGATTGGTATAATACCGAAAAATGGGAAAATATAGAAAAAGAATTGAATGAAATTGGCGTTAAAATTGTATATTTTCCGTATACAAAGGGAGTGTCGTCAACAGCTATTTCAAGTGTACTAAAAAATAATCGCGGCTGGCTTATGGGGGATGTATATAATGGTTGATAAAGTTTACGCGATGAGCAGTTTCCTGCAATTCCGAACTGTTCATGATAATAATATTAAGTTCGCGGAAAAATTGGATTATCCATATAAGAAGAATTATTGTGAAAATCGCCAGCAAATAAACACTGCTGAAGAACTGCATGATTACATAAAAAAATTTGTTGAAGAAGAAACGAGCGATGGAAAGGCTGCTCTTGCTCTCAGCGGCGGAATTGACAGCGCAATAATGGCTAAATTTATGCCTAAAGAATACTTTCAAATGTGTGGTACCAGGTAAAGCAGTAACTGATGAAACACCAAAAGCAAAGAGGTTCTGCGAAATAAACAATCTTGAGCATCGTGTAGTTGAAATATATTGGGAAGATTATGAAAAGTATATACCTGTTTTGATGAAACATAAAAATGCGCCAATACATTCCATCGAAGTCCAAATTTATAAAGCAGCTTTACAGGCAAAAAGAGATGGGTTTGATCGTTTTATTTTTGGTGAAGGTGCAGACTCAATATTTGGCGGTTTGAGTTCTTTATTGTCAAAGGATTATACTATTGGAGATTTCATCGACCGGTACTCTTTTGTACTGCTATATAAGGTTTTGAAGCAATTTTTTCTTGTAACAGAGCCCTTTGAATTTGTTTGTGAAAATGGTTATATCGATGTCCATAAATTTATAGACAGACAATTTTTTCTGGAATATATGAATTCTTATTTCAATGCTTGTGAATGTGCCGATGTTGTTTTTTCTACACCATTTATAAATTTGGTTCATAAACCTCTTGATATTAATCGTATACGCAGTGGGGATAGTAAATACCTTATTAGAGAAGTATTTGGACGACTTTATCCAGATATGGATATGGCTCCAAAAACGCCAATGCCGCGTCCAATGGATGAGTGGTTTGAAAACTGGGAAGGCCCAAAGCGGCCTGAATTCTGGCCCAATTGTCATATTAATATGACCGGCGACCAGAAGTTTTATATTTGGGTGTTGGAAAGGTTTATGAATGAAATAATACCCCCCCCCCATTTTAGATTAGTATATATTATAGTAGTTAAGGTAAAAAACAATGGTTGACAAAGTGTTGGCCATGAGCAGTTTTTTACAGTTTCGCAGTGTTTATGATTCAAACGTAAAGTTTTCAGAAAAAATGGATTATCCGGTGAATTACATAGATCTATCTGCAGAAAGAGTACAAATAAACACCTCAGATGAATTGTTTAAGTATTTGAAATTATATATAGAACGCGAAACATCCAATTGTAAAGCCGCTTTAGCGCTTAGCGGAGGTATTGACAGCGCAATCATCGCTTCACTTATACCTAAAGGTTCTGTGGCGTACAGCTTTAAATGCGTGGTTCCCGGCAAAAAAGTAATAGATGAAACAATAAAAGCCAAACAATACTGTGATATAAATGGCTTAGAACACAGAATAATTGAAATATATCTGGAGGACTATGAAAAATTTGTGCCTGTATTGATGAAACATAAAAACGCGCCGATTCATTCAATTGAAGTACAGATATTCAAAGCTGCATCACATGCAAAAAAAGAAGGTTTCGAGAAACTCATTTTTGGAGAAGCCGCTGATGCTGTTTTTGGAGGACATGATGGCCTTTTGTCCAAAGATTATCATATAAGTGAATTTGTTGACAGATATTCATATGTAATTCCATATAGAGTTTTAAAAAAGAATGTTGTAATTACAGAGCCATTTGCGAAATGGTGCAATGATTGTGGGTATATTGATGTTCATGGTTTTATGAATAATTTCTATTTCTATGAATCTGTCAATTCATATATGAATGCCTGCGAAGCCGCTGATATAATGTTTAAAAGCCCTTTTACACAATTGATTCATCCGCATCTTGATATAGACCGAATCAGAAAAGGTGATAGCAAATACCTGGTGCGCGAGGTATTCAAACGTCTTTATCCCGATCTTGAAATTCCACGAAAAACGCCAATGCCGCGCCCAATGGATGAATGGTTTGAAAACTGGGAAGGCCCAAAACGGCCTGAATTTTGGCCTAATTGCCATATCAATATGACAGGTGATCAAAAATTTTATATTTGGATTTTAGAAAAATTTTTAAAAGAATTTCATTTATAGGCTCTCGATTATGATTTTTTTTAATGATTTATAACTGAGCAATTGCCATATAGGAGAAAAAGTAAATGCCAATGATATATAATTACGCTCATCCTGAATATTTTTCAGGCTGGGAAATACCTGACTTTAAACAATACAGCGGAAATTTAATATTATATGGCGCTGGTCGCCGGGGTATGGTTGCCGCGCATTGCTTAAAGAAGTTAGGGATAGAGTTCATTTGTTTCTGCGACAGCGATGTTTTAAAGCATGGTACTATAGTAAGCGGACATGAAGTAATTTCACCGGAAGATATGAAAGAAAAATATCAGGAAGCTGTAATACTCATTACCAACACTCATTATCTCTATTTAAAAGATTTACTTGATTCATGGGGATTTAAAACATTTAGCTGCGTTTCCCTTTTTTTTAATATTGATTTTGAAGGGTTTGATCATGGTTTTTCTTTTGAATATATGTGCCGTAATACAGATCATTATTATAATGTGTTACAATCTATTAAACGGGAATATCTGCCGTGGCTGCAATTTTTTGTGACAAATCGTTGTACTTTGCGCTGCCGAGAGTGTTCTGCATATATTCCGTATGCAGCCGATCAAGCTGATTTTGATTCTGATATAATGATTGAATGTATGAACAAATTATTGACCGTTTACAATGAGATTGGGAATGTTGATATTTATGGCGGAGAGCCCTTTTTATATAAAGATTTACTAATGCTATTGAGGGATTTTATCCCAAAACAACAGGTAAAAAAAATTACGATTATCACAAACGGCACATTAATTCCGAACCCTGAATTACTGGAGGCTTTTAGCAATCCAAAGATTAGAATTCGCATATCAAATTATGGAATACTTTCAACTAGACGAGATGAATTAATTGAAATATTGAATAAAAATAATGTCTATACCGAAATTACTGATCATTATCATTGGAACCTAATCCCCACAATTGATATATTAAATGAAACAGAAGAGCAATTAAAAGAGAAGGTTCGTAACTGCTGCGCTGTTTCAAAAATACCATTTATTCTTGATGGAAAATTGTTCTATTGTAAAAATTCAGCTTTTTTTGATTATTATAAAGCGGTGCCTGATTTCGGTGATAATTATATTGATTTGGTTAACTATGCCGGGTCGGCTGAAGATTTGTATAACGAGTTAAACAAAAAATTACAAATGGCTGAGAATGGTCTTCCAAAGGAAACTTGCAAATTCTGCAAAGTTGATTATTTGGCTCAACATTTGCCGGTCGCAGAGCAAACAACCGAAACATTTACATTTAAAAAAATTGTTTGCTGATATCTACTCAAATTTCATTGGAAATAATTTTGTCAGATAATATACATCTTCCAGTAATTAACTTATGTCCAACAATGCGTTGTAATCTAAAATGTAGTCTGTGCGGTGTATTGGTTCCACAATATGAATACCGTCCTCACATGTCACTTGAAGATTTCTCTGTAATGTTAAAAACAATATTTCAAATTATAGATTCTACAGGTAAATTGCAATTAACGGGCGGAGAACCCTTAATACATCCTGAATTACCTGAAATGATAAAAGAGTGTTTTCAATATCAAGAAAAGTTTGAACATTTTTTATTAATAACAAATTGCACAATACCTATAAAGTCAGAATTAATGGAAATATTAATAAACAATAAAAAGAAAATACTTGTTCATGTAAGTGATTATGGCATAAAACAAAATATCATTAATGAGACATTAAACTTGTTAAAAGATAATGATATTGCCTTTAAATATTATAAATATTTCGGAAATGACCAGTATGCAGACGGTTGGGTAGATCAAGGTGATTTCGTGGTACATGGCCGTCAGGAAAAAGAACTAATCCAAATATTTTTACGATGTACTCATGTTAAGCGTGGCTCATGGTATGTTCGCGGCGGGCAAATGCATAGATGCGGCCGTTCAATCCGCGGTACAGAGCTATCAAAAATACCACTCCGTCAAGAGGATTACCTTGATATATATGCTGGTTCGTTAGAAGAGAGGCGTGAAAAACTACATAAATTGATGAACGTAAAAATGATCCTTGCTTGTGATTATTGTAATGGTTTGTACGGAACAGAAGATAAGAGTAAACGTTGTCCTGCGGGAGAACAGCTTTAATGAAAGCATTTATTATAGCTGCCGATTCAGTTACACCGGATTATATACTCAATAAAAGCGAGCTTTTCCCAACATTGGCTCAATTAATTAATAAAGGAGCATCCGCTAGCCATTCAGCTTATGTGCAAAAAGGTTATGCAGGCTCATATTCATCGGAACAAAATTGGGCGTCACTTTATACCGGGCTGGAACCTAAGGAACACGGTATTAATACCCGAAATGTCCGGGGGGAAAACAGAAGGCCGCAAATGAAGGATTTTGATGATTTACAGCCTTTTTGGAAATTACTTAATGCCAATGGTTTTACCGTTGGCTTATGGGCTGCGAGTAATTGTGTTTTGCCTGTACCAATTAACGGTTATTCTGTTTCATGTAAAACTGATTTTTTGGAAACGCCTGTAACTAACCGTGAAGCACCGCGTATGATTCAGCTATGCGAGAAAGATAAAGATATTTCAAAATTTCTTGATGGAAACCCTCCTCCAAGGTTATTTCCAAGAACACTTCAGCAACAGGGGTATGTATTTGATCAATTAAAACAAAATCTTGATTTAGCTGAAGAAGCAATTAAGAATTATCATTTTCAGGATTCACTTTCAAATTTTGAAGAAGAACTTGACTATTGGTTTTCCTGTATGAAAAGAGTCCAATATGCTAATCCTGTTGATGTTTTGTATTTTTTTACACCAACGCCTGATATAATTGCTCACTTTTGTCTACATAATGATGATAACCCTATATTAATTACGGCATATCAAATGCTCGATCGTTACATCGGTAATTTTCTTTGTGAATTTAATCCTGAAATAACTATTTTCTTTTCGGATCACGGGCAGCAAAATTTCAAAGAACTGGTTAAATGCTCAGACCCGGAGGTTCAGCGCGAAGCTTTTTCTGCACGTGATGACGTTTTATGGTTTAAAAACGGTTATACCGCGTTTCTTGGTCGCAACGGCGCTTTGCTTTTTACTGCACATTCATTAAAAGGAGTTTTTATAGTATGTGGAGATGGAATTAAGCATACTTTTATTAATGAAATGAGAAATTTGGATATCTACCCCACTCTTTTGGAGATGTTCAATATTAAAGTTCCCGACGGACGAAGCGGGTTTGTTGCAGATATTTTTGATAAGCCGGTAATAAACAGCGGCAAATTATTAAAACCAACTGAAATTGAATATACATCAATCGTCTTACTCCAAACGCATGAAATGAGCATAATGGACATTATTCTGAATGAGTTATACCTCGAAAAGAGATTCGCGAAAATTACCATCGCGGGTGAAGCGAAGTATGAAGAAATATTCCGTAACAATCCGCGCGTTTCTGATTTTGTACCGATTGAGAAAATAAATCACAAAGACTTTGATGAGGTATATTGTGGTTTCTTTAATAAAGCAACCAGCCAAATGAGCCATATTAGGGTGATATAGTTGATGCGTAAGCACTTCCTTCTTTACGGTCACGGCGGATCATACAATCACGGAGCGGAAGCTATTGTACGAACAACCATAAAAATGATTCGTGATAAATACCCTGATGCGTATATAACGCTTTCCTCTCACTTTCCGCAGCAGGATAAAGAGTTTGCTTTGGAAACAGACGAAATAATTGGGTCGGATGAAACAATTTGGGGGCTTGAGAAGAAAACAACAGGGGTTCAGGAAAGACTAGAGCTGGCGCGAAAAATGTATGCTGAAGCTCTTGGGCAAATCAACGGTGATACGGTATGCCTGTCTGTGGGCGGTGATGTATTTTGTTATAATAACTGGCATAGACTTGCTGTTTTTCAGGATAGAGCGGCAGAAGTTGGAGCTAAAACGGTTCTTTGGGGATGTTCAATAGAACCTTCGGCAATTACGCCGGAAATGCTGAATGTATTGCGTACTTACACGCATATCACTGCAAGAGAAAGTCTTACATTTAACGCTCTTTGCCGTCACGGTTTAACAGAAAAAATTTTACTTGCGCCGGATACGGCTTTTGCGCTTGAACCAAAACAGTTAACGCTTCCTGAAAGCATTAAAATAAATGAGATAGTGGGAATTAACATCAGCCCTCTCGTTGTCCGCAGGGAATCAAGTCCGGGGATTCTGTTGGATAATATTTACTGCCTGATAAAATATATCATAACACAAACCGGTTATAACATTATGTTTATACCGCATGTTATGATGCCTGCTGATAATGATTACACGCTTCTATCTGAGCTTTACAATAATTTATCTGATGAAGAAAAACAAAGAACATTTTTACTGGATAACAATCATTCTGCGGCAGAGTATAAGTACGCTATTGCGCAATGCTTGCTTTTGGTCTGTGCCAGAACGCACGCGTCAATAGCGGCATATTCAATTGGTATTCCCGCATTGGTGTTAGGTTATTCAGTAAAAACAAAAGGTATAGCCGTTGATCTGGGTATGAACGATTATGTGCTTGATATTAATATAATCACGGAAAAAAGTGATTTATTAGATGTTTTTTTACGCTTTTTTAACGAACATGAGCTTTTAGGTAACAATTTAAAACGCCGTTTGAAAAACTATATAACAGCAATTGATAAGGCAAGAAGCTTTTTATGATTGATATGCGGTATAATTATAGAAAGGATATAAATAATGATTAGAAAACTGCCGCTTTCCGGCATACAGGATTTTTCGAAAATACGCAATGATTATGACGTATATGTAGATAAAACCGCATATATTCATAAAATGATAACAAGTTATAATATTGTTTTCTTTTCGCGTCCCCGCCGATTTGGCAAATCGCTTACGTGTTCTGCGATTGAAGCGATATTTGAAAATCAGAAGGAATTATTTAATGGACTTGCCATAGAAACATTGCCGTGGGAATGGAAAGAATATCCTGTCATACATTTAGATATGAGCGCATCGAATTTTATGGCAGGAAAAAATAATTTAATTGAACTTATTGATATGGCATTAGAATTATATGCAAAAAATATGGAGTTTCTTTACGGTATTCCGGTATTTGCCAAAAATTTTCTGAAATTTTAAATTTATTATATGAAAGTAAAGGTAAAGTAGTTGTAATTATTGATGAATATGATTGTCCGCTTCTTGATACTCTTAGCAATCCGCAAATACATAATGAAATAAAAGAAGAACTGCGCGGTTTTTATAAAGTTTTAAAAACATGTGATCGATATATTCAATTTGTATTTATAGCAGGAATTACAAAGTTTGCGCAAGTAAGTTTATTCAGCGGAATGAATCAGCCGGAAGATATTTCTTTTAACCCCGATTTTGGCGCACTTTGCGGTTTTACGCAGAATGAACTGGAATCGTATTTTGACTTGGAAATAAATGAATATTCCAAAGAATATAATGGAAGAGATGAATATCTTGATAAATTAAAAAGATTTTATAATGGCTATAAATTTTCTAAGGATTCAGAGAAAGTTTACAATCCGATAAGTATATTGAAACATTTCGGGAATAACGCTGATTTCCATGTTTTTTGGGCAGAAACCGGCACACCAAGTTTCCTTGCAAAATTTATAGAAAGAAACGGTGTGGATATACTGGATATTGAAAAATCAGAATTACCTTCTCAGGCATTTGTAAAATATAATGAAGATGAAATTACGCTTCTTCCTCTTATGTATCAGGCAGGTTATTTAACAATTAAAGAATATGACAGGGAATTGGATGCGTATAAATTGAGTTATCCTAATACAGAAGTAAGAAGCTCATTTTCGGAATTTATTTCAAGAAAATATACAAATATTGATTCTATTAAAAATTCTTCTGCATTAAATAAATTATGCAGAGCATTACAATCAGGTGATGTTGATACTTTTATAGAGATAATTAAAATTTATATGCAAAGTATAAAGTATGATCTAATAACTAAAATGACTGAATATTATTTTGAATTTGCGTTTGCTAATATATTAAATATGCTTGGGTTTAATTGCGAGATAGAAGTTCATTCAGCAATTGGCAGTGTAGACGCGGTTATCAAGTTTCAAAAAAGTGTTTTTATTATAGAAGCTAAATTGGATAAACCGGTTGAAGAAGCCTTAAACCAGATAGAAGAAAAAAAGTATTATATGCCGTATTTGGACAAGAGGTTAAATATTTATAAGATCGGCGTTGTTTTTGGTTCTAAAGAAAGAAATATTATTGATTATAGGTTTGAATGATTATTACTATTCATAAAGCAATTTGCGCATTTGCAGGAAAGGCTGATATACCTGTTTCAAAGCTGTCTCTTAATGATCCTAACTATAGCAAAGAAATAGGGAAATCGTTTGTGCGCAGCAAGATTTTAACCGCAAATGATGAAGCGGATTTTGACAGAGAAGAAATTATCAGGAGGTATTCCATCTATGATTAATTATGATGCGAATACATTTTTTAATAATACTTTTATAAAAAATACACGTATATCGGAATATTTTATACAATTTATTTTTACCAATATTGTAAAATGCGGAGATTGTGTAATTGATGTCGGAGCAAACAGGGGTTTTCATACGCTTCCTTTATGTAAGCTTGTCGGCAAAGAAGGAAAAGTTATCGCTTGTGAAGCAATTAAGGACAGCATCGAAGACATTAAGAAGTATACTCAATATAATGAAAATATTTTTTTATTAATTCAGCTATAACAAAACCTGCTTTAGCAAAGAAAAGCGAAATTGAATTTAATTTATTTCCGTTAAAAAAAACTCATTCTGGTATTTTTATAAACAAAATGAATTTCAATGAGGAATGGGGTCATCAAATAATTAATATACCTGTTACAACACTTGACAATATAATTTATGAATGTAATATAAATAATTCTTTGAATATATCATTCATTAAAATTGATGTTGAAGGCGGAGAATTTGATGTGTTACTTGGTTCAGAAAAAATACTTTTAAATCATAAACCTGTAGTAATTTTTGAAGATGGAATGTTATCAAACGCAGACTTGTATGGCTATAACAAAGAAGAATATTTTCAGTATTTCGAAAGATTAGGATACATACTTTTTGATTTTTTTGGAAATGAATATACTATAAATGACTGGGGAGGGGAAAGAAAAAACTTTTTTATATGGCTTATTCATAAGGATTCCGAATATCTTAATTATTTCAGGAATAATTATGCTTTTTTTATGCAATTATTTATAAACCTAGAATTGAAAACTAATAATAAATTTAATAATAAACAGTGATACAAACTAATAAAATGAATAAGTTGTTAAAAAGAATTGCGTTAAAAATTCCTCATGTAAAAAAATATTATCAATATGTAAATGAATTACGCAGGGAAAATGAAGAATTAAAAAAACAAGTTTACATGGAACTTCAGAGAATACATCCCAGTAAAACATGGCATTTGCAAAGACAGATGTTGACTTATGAAAGCATACTTGATAACATTGATGATACTATAAATAATAAAAAATGTTTTTGCCCCTTGTGTAAAAATGAATTTAAAGTATTTCTGCCTGCTGGGGTTGTTTTAAGGAAAAATGCTGAGTGCCCACACTGTAATTCATTAGAAAGGCATAGAATGTTAGCTCTCTATTTAGAAAAACATACTGATTTAATTAAAAATATTAAACCTATTCGATTATTACATTTTGCACCTGAACCTGTTTTATCTAATATATTCAATTCTCTCACTAATATTGATTATTATCCTGTTGACTTTGATCCGTCCATTAAAGGAATTCGTGATATTATAGATATTCAGAAAATAACATATAAAGATGATTTTTTTGATGCCATTATCTGTTTTCATGTTTTGGAACACATCCCTGATGATCATGCTGCCATGAAGGAGTTGTTCAGATGTTTAAAAAAGGAAGGAGTCGCGTATATTGATGTCCCTCTTGATAAAACTCTTGATGTTACTTTTGAAAATCCGGAATATAACACGCCTGAATTGAGAACTCAATATTATGGTCAACACGATCATGTGAGAAAATATGGCAATGATTTTATACAAAAATTACAAATTGCAGGTTTTAAAGTTAATATAATTTATCCAAATAATGATTTTCAAGAGAGCGAAATAGATCGCTATGGTTTATCTAAAAATAATAAGATGTTTTTGTGTACAAAGAATTAATATTTAACTTAAATAGGCATAAATATAAAAAAACAAGGTATTTATAATGAAAAAAATATTTATTGTTTCAAGAGCAAAGAATGAAAGCGATATAATTGAGTCATTCTGCCGATATAATCTTACATATTGTGACGGTATGTTTATTCAAGATAATGGCAGCAGTGATAATACTCTTGAAATATTGCAAAAACTTATAGATGAAGGTCTTCCTATTTTTTTAACGCAAAATTGCAGTAATTTAGACAGAGCTAATAAAGCTATAGACGAGTATGGTGCAGATTTAATTATACCTCTTGATACAGATGAATTCCTATATCACATAGACGGTATAAATCCGCGTGATACATTGGAAGCGATGCATGAAGATGTGGAATATCAGGCGATATGGCGCACATATATATACGAAAAAGAGCCTGATATCAACTTAGGATTTATGCCGAATAATTTTCTTTGTTACAGAAACCCTGAAATGGAAAATCCAGATATATATTCGCGACACAAAAAAGCAATAGCCAGTAAATATTTGTTAAGGAATAAAAATGCGTATTTTATAAGCGGTTCTCATTTCCTTGTATATCCTGATAATTTCAAAGATTCAATTAAAACAGAAATTCATCCTAAACTGGTTTTTGCTCATTTTCCTATTAGGAGTAAGAATCAAGTATTAAAAAAAGGTATTATCAATTGGATAACTAAATGGGGACAAGAAAACAGAGTACCTCATAATATTCTTGATAATTTTCAATTAGGGATGATATTTAATGAGATAAAAAATAACTTAAATTTATCCTATGAAATATTAAAACAATTTTCAATTGAATATGCTATGTTTCTTGATAATAATATACTTGGCAAAGAATATTTTAACGAAATTAAAAATAAATTATGCAATAATTTATTAGTATCAGGTCCATTTAGTACATCATCAATTAGTAATGAATTAAAGTTACATTATACTTCATTTAATTATGATAATAATTTCTTAAAAGACATTATAATGGAAATTGACAAGACTGTTACATTTTTAGATAATGAATCTAATGAAAGATTCAAAATTATTTATGATCTAACACAAGAAAGAAATTTACTATCATCAGAACGTTTAACACTTATTAATGAACATGATAACTTAATTAAAGAATCCGAAAAACATATCAGTGAATATAATAATTTATCCAATAAATATAATAAACAAATCAGTGAATATAATAATTTATCCAATAAATATAATAAACAAATCAGTGAATATAATAATTTATCATCAGATTATACTAGATTAAAGAATGATTCATTTAACGAAATTACCAGTATTAAAAATTCAAGATCGTGGCGTATTACAAAACCATTACGAAAAATATCTTCATTTACTAAAAAATATTTTAATTTAAGCAATTCGTTTAAAAATAAAGATATTGCCGAATATTTCCATTTGTATAATAATTTCAAGATAGATAATATTGAAAGAGAAAAACAAAAAAACAAGATATTTAAAAATCAAGTCCTTGTTAGTATTATTACGCCTCTTTATAATACTCCAATAGATTACTTAAATGAATTAATTGATTCTGTTAAAAATCAGACATATAATAATTGGGAAATGTGTTTTTCTGACGCAAGCGATAGTAAATATTCATATATTAAAAAAATATGTAAAGAAACGGAAAAAAAGGATAAAAGATTCAAATATATAAAGATAAATAAAAATGAAGGTATTGCAGAAAACACAATATATGCTTATAACTTATCAATTGGCGATTATATTATTCTTTTAGATCACGATGATTTATTAGCAGAAAATACTTTGTATGAAGTAGTAAAAGAAATTAATTTGAATCCCGATACAGATTTTATTTTTAGCGATCGTTTAGTATTTAATAATAAAACAAAAAAAATTATCGGACAGCAGAATTTACCCGGATATAGTCCTGATTTATTGAGAAGTTTTAATTATGCCTGTCATTTAAGTGTATTTTCCCGTAATATTATAAAAAAAGTTGGTTTTTTAAGATCAGGCTATAATGGTAGTCAGGATTATGAATTTGAACTAAGGGTAATTGAATGCGCTAAAAATATAATACATATTGATAAAATATTATATTTTTGCCGCGCAGGTGAATCATCTGTTGCTGAAAATCCAAGAAATAAAATGTATGCGTATGAAAATGGCAAAAAAGCTTTAGAAGAACATATAAATAGAATAGGTTATCCTGGAAAAGTAGAGTTTGTTGAAAATACTTTTTCGTACAGAATACATTATGATATAAATAAAAATGATATTGTTTCTATTATTATTTTAAATAAAGATAATATAGAAATTTTATCCAGATGTATAGACAGTATAATAATAAAAACTACATATCAAAAATATGAAATAATAATAATTGAGAATAATAGTATATTACCAGAAACATTTTCATATTATGAAAATATTAAAAATAAATATAATAATATTTTATCTATTAAAGTATATGAAAATTCGAATGAATTTAATTTTTCATTATTAAATAATTGGAGTATTCAATATGCAAAAGGTGATTATTTATTATTTTTAAACAACGATACGCAAGTTATAACGCCTAACTGGATAGAAGAAATGGTTATGTTTGCTCAAAGGAATGATGTCGGCGCTGTCGGCGTAAAGTTATATTATCCAGATAATACAATACAGCATAATGGTTTGATAATAGGTCTTGATGGTTCATGTGCTTCATCATATGATTATGGAGTTCCTAAAAATTCCTCTGGATATATGAATTGTTTGAATATGGCGCGAAATTACAGTGCGGTAACCGCTGCATGCATGATGATTAAACGAAAGGATTTTATTGCTGTTAACGGATTTGATGAAGATAATTTTAAAGTTGGATTAAATGATGTTGATATATGTTTAAAACTTAGAGAGAAAAATAAATTGATTGTTTTTACGCCATACGCAGAACTATATCATTTTGAAGGAGCAACTAGAGGTAATGATATAAATGATATATCTAATTATCCTCGTTTCCAAAATGAACAAAATATTTTTAAAGATAAGTGGAAAAAATATTTTATGGATAAAGATCCGTATTTTTATAGAAACATATACTAGGATGTTTTTTTATAAATAATTATGACTATTTATTTTACAAGTATAACAATCAATTATTTCGCAAAGGCGAGAGTATTATGCAAATCATTAAAAAAATACAATGCTAAAGCAGTTTTTTTTCTTGCCATTTCCGATAAAATACCTGAAGATATTGATTTATCAAAAGAGCCTTTTGACTATATATTTAATACAAAAAATCTTGATAATATTGAAAATATAAATATTTTTTATTTTAAGCACAATATTACTGAGTTATGCACAGCAGTAAAACCATTTATCGCAAAATATATTTTTGAATCCTTAAAAGCGGATAAAGTAATATATCTTGATCCTGATATTGCTGTATTTAATTCATTAACTGAATTAGAATCGTTATTGGATAATTACAGCATGATATTTACTCCGCATCAATTAATTCCTGAAGAACAAGATATATATATAAAAGAAAATGAAATTTTATTTTTGAAAAAAGGAATATGCAATCTTGGATTTTTTGGCGTAAAAAAAGATAATGAAGGATTGAAATTTATAAATTGGTGGTCTAACAGGTTATTAAATTATTGCTTTGATGATAACTATTGCGTATTAGATGATTTAAGACACAATGGTTTATTAGGTCTTTATACAGATCAAAAATGGATAGATTTAGTACCGTCATTTTTTAATAATTTTTTTTATATTAAAAATCCTGGATATAATGTTTGTACATGGAATCTATCAGGAAGAAATGTTCGTTATATTAACGAACATTATTCAGTTAATGAAAAACCTCTATATTTCTTTCATTTTTCAGGTTACGATTCAGGTGCTCATATTAATGAATTAATTAAATCATTATCTTATTATCCGCATAATAATGATGTAAAATTGTTATCTGAATGGTATAAAAATCAATTAAAGGAAAATGATGAAGAATTTTTTAAAAATATAGATTTTTATTATACAAGATACTCCTCTGGTGAATATATATCAGAAATTGACAGAAAATTATTACATATAAGAAAAGACATATATCATTTAATTAAAGACCCATATCAAGTTACTGATTCGTTTTGTTATTACAAATGGGTTAGGGAAGAATATCCGCAATATTATACAGAAAATAAAAAAAATACATTTATGAAAATAAATGAATCAAAATTAATTAATAAATATTTTCCAAAAAATTCACTCAGACGAAAAATAATAAAAAATATTTTATTATTTTTAAAAAAATGTATTCGTTGGAGGATTTATGTTTAAAGAAATAATTTTTCAAATTTATAAAAAAATGAAAACTAATATTCCCACTAGAAAAATGTTTATCATATTATTAATACTTTTATTTCCTATTTTATTACTTGGATTTTTAAATTATTTTTTTTCGTATTCTTCGTATAAAACAATTATTGATTATGATGAAAACAATTATATAAATATTTTTCCTGACAATGTAATTAATATTACAGGTTATGAATACGAAAATAATAAATTCTTTACTTCTTATCATGACCCTCAAATATTGATTTCACCGCCTGATCAAATTATTACTTCAACTATAATAAAATTTAAAGAACCAATTGGTAATAATAGGGGAATACAAGTATTTTACGCAGAGAATCAAAACGACTTTTATGAAGAGAATTCTGAAAAAAAAATAATAATAAAAGGTTCATACGAATGTATTATAAATCTACCCTCAGCACATTATTCATCATTAAGATATGATATTGACATTTTTAATGAAGTATTTTATATTGAAGGCATTTATATATCAGATTTACCTTTTATTTATAATCGTATATGGATTGGAAATTTTGATGGCTTATTAATGACTTTAATTATTTGTTTAATAATTATTATATTATGGTATTTTAGTATTTTTACTGATTATTACAAAGAAATTGTTAATTCATTTTTTTTATTTTTAAAGCGAGTGAAAAATATTAAAAAATTAATTAAATATTTTTTTATATCAGTTTTAATATTTTTATTATCAATACTAATTGATTATATTCTATCAAAATTTTCTTTAAATAATGATTTTATTTATTTACGTAGAGTTCTATTATTTTTTATTTCAGGTATTTCTATTTTTATAATAAAAAATTTTTATTGTAAACCTGAAAAACTTTTTTTATTTTTATCATTACCAATAGGTTTACTATATATATTGAGTTTTCCGAGTTGGTATGGTTTTGATGAACAAATACACTTCGCATTATCTGTTGAAGAATCATTTGCTAGAACTGTATCAATAAATCATTCTCTATATAAAACCACTAATACAATTGGACATAGAGCAAATATTAATGAGGATTCGCATCTAAGTAATTCAACATTTCGTTCTTTTAAAAAAGGTACTGATACTTTATCTCCCTATCCTATAAATAGATCATCATTTTATACCAGAGTTGGTTATCTTCCTGCAAGTATAATGATATTTATTGGTCGAAGTATCGCATTACCTACATATTTTATTATTATACTAGGTTTAATTGGCAACCATATTGCATATACAATAATTATTTATTTTGCAATAAAAAGACTTAATAGCGGAAAATATATTTTATCTATTATTGCAATGTTTCCTACGTCATTTGTTCAATCTACGACATATAGTATTGATTTTTGGGTTATTTCTTTGTTAATGTTAGGTTTCGCATACTTATTTTACGAGTTGCAAAATCCAGAGAATGTAATAAAATTAAAAAGTATCCTAATAATTTTATTTTCTTTTTTCCTTGGTTTAGGACCTAAAGCAATTTACTTTCCATTAATGTTTTTTATCTTCTTTCTTAATAAGAGAAAATTTAACACAAATAAAGGGCATTTAATTTTTATTGTGTCAACCTCAATAATAATATTATTTATTATATGCAGTTTTATGTTGCCTTATATAGCATCTATTTTTGGTGGTGAAGTAGGTGACACAAGGTCGCCAAGTACTAATGTAAATGCCACTGAACAAACATTATTTATACTAAAAAATCCTTTGACTTATGCTAAAACATTATTTATTTTTTTATTAAAATATTTAAATATATTTACTACACAAAATTTTGTTACTTTTTATGCACATTTAGGTTCATCTTCCTTCTTCCATCTAGTATGGACATTATTATTTTTTACAGTAATTACAGATAGAAATACAAATGATATATTTACATCTAATTTAATTAAAAAATGTATAATTTCATTAATTACATTAACATCAATAATACTTGTATCGACTGTTTTTTATATTATATTTTCTACCGTTGGTGGAAACTCTATCAGAGGTGTTCAAGGAAGGTATATATTACCCTTGCTTTTCCCTTTTTTATATATAGTTGGCAGTTTAAATATAATCAATAATATAAATAAAACTGTATATACCATAAGTATATTCAGCATAATGAGTTTTGTGCTACTTTATGGAGCATGGCAAATGTTTTTAAATTAAAATATAATATGAACACACTAATAATTATCCCCGTATATAATGAAACCTAGAATATAAAGAAAGTTGTTAACAACTTAATATGAACAAATTTGACAGAACAAGAATTATGTGGTAATAAGATAATCTAATATCAAAATTAACTAATATATAATAATAAAGAATTTAAAAAATTATCAGTATTAAAGAAAAATGTTTACTGAAACGTATCGTTACTGACAAGAACGGTTACTGGAAGGTAAATAAATGATTTATGAAAAACTTTATAATTACAAACACAATTTGGAATACTGCTGGGACGGCGATATATTTTGCTTGTCAATGGTTAATTACGCTTATTGTTGTTTGGATTTATGATGACTTCACTAATGCAGGTTTATTGGCTTTAGCAATGAATATTACAAATTTTTTCTTTTGTATATCCTCATATAACATTCGTACTTTTCAAGTATCTGATATAAAGAATGAATATACAGATAATGAATATATAATAAATCGTTATTTAACTTGCGGTATTTCGTTATTATTATGTATATTATTTATATTTATTATTGATTATACTTTTATTCAAAGATGTATTATTATTTTTTATATGATATTCAGGTGTAATGAAGCATACATTGATGTTTTACATGGTATAGATCAAAAACATTGGAGGATGGATTTTATTGGTATATCTTTGATTATAAGAGGTATATCAATGCTTGTTATATTCATAATAATCGGGAAGGTATTTGATCTTTTACCTGCAATCATTGGGATGGCGGTAATAACATTATTAATTGGTATAATATTTGATACATTAAAAATAAAAAAAATATCAGTAATAAAAAAATATAAATTAAATAATATTTTTCATTTATTAAAGCAATGTTTTCCTTTAATGCTAGTAATTCTTATTGGTACATTTATTGTATCATTTTCAAGGTTTTCTGTAGAAAGAATATATGGAGCAGAAGCTTTAGGTATTTATGCTTCAGTTATTACTCCTGCTGTGTTTATTCAGCTTACAGCTACTTTTTTATTTGCACCTCTTATTAATATAATGGCAGATTGTTTAAAAAACAGTAATTTAAAACAATTTATTAAAGTTTTTATATATACTTGTATTTTTATTTTTGGATTAACACTAATTGCATATATTACGGTTAGTTTTATAGGAGAATGGGTTTTAGTTAAATTATTTGGTGAGGAAATAAGACCTTATGCTTATATACTAAACGGAGCAATAATAATTTCCGGATTAACAGCATTTGTATGGTTAATGAATATTGCTTTTACAACAATTAGAGATATAAAAGGTATTCTTATAGGAAATATTTTAAGTATGGTTATTTGTATAATAATTACAAATTATTTTCTGGTAAAGTTTTACTTAATAGGCGCTAATTATGTTATGATTATATGTTTAAGTTCAACTCTAATATATTTATTTATAAAATTATATATAAATATAAAAATTAATAATAAAGGTAATAAACATGGATAAAAATTTTAAGGTAAGTATTATATCAGTTAATTTTAATGATAAAATAAATATGGAAAAAACAATTAAATCTGTATTATTACAAACATATAACAATATTGAACATATTATAATTGACGGCGGTTCTTCCGATGGTTCAGTTGATATAATTAAACAATATGAACCATTATATAAAGGGAAATTAAAGTGGATATCCGAACCTGACAAAGGGATAGCAGATGCGTGTAATAAAGGTTTAAAAATTGCAACAGGTGATATTATTAATATTTTTATTGATGAATATGCTTCTATTTATACTGTAGAAAAAATGGTTACTGTTATAGAAAAAAAAAATGCTGATGGTGCATGCAGCGGTATGTTTTTTGTCAATAAAAATAATAAAGTTATAAGGATATGGAGCGGGAAAAAAGGAAGTTTATTTTTGGGCTGGATGCCTGCTACGCCCAGCTTATTTCTTAAAAAAAATATTCATGATAGATACGGTTTAAGCAGTACAGATTACATTGCAGCCGCAGATTATGATTATGATATTCGTATCTTAAAAGATAAAACTATAAATATAATATCTATTAAAGAGCTTTTAGTATATTATACAGCAGGAGGAGTGAGTAATAATGGAATAAATAGTAATATAAATGGAATTAAAGAGACTTATAAAGCATTAAAAAATAATAATATGCCTTTACCTTGGTTTACCACTCTTTGTAAATGTATTATTGCTTTTTGCGCTTATTTATTTGCTTCAAGGAAAACTGTTATATTAGATGATTTAATATCTAATGAATTAAACGAAATAAAAAAAAGGAATAACTAATATGAAAAAGAAAGCTTTAATAACAGGTATAACAGGACAAGACGGCGCATATTTATCTGAATTCTTATTAAAAAAAGGCTACGAAGTGCATGGAATAAAACGGCGCTCTTCAAGCTTTAATACCCAGCGAATAGACCATCTTTTCCAAGATCCGCACATAGAAAACAGAAATTTTATACTTCATTACGGTGATTTAATTGATACATCTAATTTAGTCAGAATAATTCAACAAGTACAGCCGGACGAAATTTATAATCTTGGAGCGCAAAGCCATGTAGCTGTATCTTTTGAAGTACCTGAATTTACTGCTGATAGTGATGGTATAGGAGTTTTACGGTTATTAGAAGCTATTCGTATACTTGGTATGGAAAAAAAGGTGCGGTTTTACCAGGCATCTACCTCAGAACTATATGGAAAAGTTCAGGAGATTCCTCAAACAGAAACAACGCCTTTTTATCCCCGCAGTCCTTACGGTGTAGCGAAACTGTATGCTTTTTGGATTGTCGTTAATTACCGTGAAAGTTATGGTATGTATGCATGTAATGGTATTTTATTTAATCATGAAAGCCCGTTAAGAGGAGAAACGTTTGTTACCAGAAAAGTTACAAGGGCTGCTGCTCGTATAAGTTTAGGGCTGCAAGAAAAATTATATATGGGAAATATTGATGCAAAGCGCGACTGGGGTTTTGCCGGAGATTATATAGAGCTTATGTGGCTTATGTTACAACAGGATGAACCGGATGATTATATTGTTGCTACAGGTATTACAACTACTATACGTGATTTTATTTCTATGGCTTTTAATGAAGTTAATATTAATTTAACATGGGAAGGATATGGAATAAATGAAAAAGGAATAAACAAAAAAAATGGAAAGGTTATAGTAGAAATTGATAAAATACATTTTAGACCATCAGAAGTGGATATTTTAATCGGCGATTCAACAAAAGCTAAAGAAAAATTGGGATGGAAACCAAAAGTCTTATTGCCGGAACTTGTAAAAATGATGATGGAGCATGATATTGAACAAGCTAAACGCGAAGTTCATATAAAAAATGGAGGTTTTAAAACAAAGCAATTTTATGAATAATTTAAAGTTTCCATTTATAGGTTACGGTACAGGTTCACTTCCGGATGATAAATCGACTTCGGATTTAATTATTAAAGCTATAGAAACCGGGTATAGACTTATTGACTGTGCATCAGCATATAAAAATGAACAAGCTGTTGGTATCGGAATAAAAAAATCTTTTATTCCGAGAGATGAACTATTTATTACCAGTAAAGTTTCAAACGAAGAACGCTGGCAGTGTGGTGATGCGTATCAAATTACTCTTGATGCGTTTGAACGAAGCATTAACTTGTTGCAGTTAGATTATTTGGATTTATATTTAATTCATTGGCCGGTTGTTCGTTATCATGAAGAAAAATGGCGTGAAATGAATGCAGCTACTTGGCAGGCAATGGAAGAACTGTATAATAAAAAAATTATAAAATATATAGGGATAAGTAATTTTTTAGAAAGACATATTATCGAATTAGACAAAACTGCTAGTATTAAACCCATTGTTAATCAAATTGAGATTCATCCTAGATATCAACAGAAAGACTTAATAAACTATTGTAGTTCCAGAGAGATAATAGTTCAGGCATGGGGTCCTTTGCAAGATCGTATGATATTTGATATACCGCTTCTTAATGAAATATCGAAAAAATATTGTAAATCTATTGCACAAATTGTATTAAGATGGTGTAATCAAATGGGAGCAGTTCCAATAGTAAAATCTACATCAAAGGAAAGAATGAAGGAAAATTTAGAGATTTTTGATTTTGAAATAGAAGATGAGGATTTAGCTCAAATATCAACTTTAGATTCTTCTGACGGATTTAAGAAAGTATTTAGTTATGAAAGACAACAAAAATATTAACAGGAGGTTAATTTATGTCTATTTTAGAAAGACAATCTGATTATAATATAATACCGGATATTATTAACAGTTTCACAGATGAAGTAAAACTACGTGTTTTTAGGAGGATGTGCCTTGCAAGAACATTTAATTCTGTAATGGTAGAATGCATAAAAGGCGGCGGAGAAGCAAAAGAACGTATAAGAGTTAATTTATCTACAGGGCAAGAAAGCGTAGCGGCGGCAATAATAGAAGCGGTAGGTCACTATCAATTTTGTATACAACATCGTTCTGCTGATATATACTTGTGTATTGGAGCGCCGCCTGAAAAATTACGTGATGAATTATTACGTTTGGATACAGGTTGTATGCGAGGTCTGGCTGGAAGTGATGTTCATTATGTTTCTGATGGTCCAAATCCAAAAATACGTTTATATGGATTTACCGGATTTACAGGAGAAAATATTCCTGTAGGTGTTGGAATGGCTCTTGGTAATAAAGAAAAAACATGTGTTCTTTTCGGTGATGGCGGTGCAGAAATGGATTATGCTTTACAGGCATATGGTTTTGCAGTTACGCATAAATTACCGATTTTATTTATTTGTAATGATAATAACTATTCAGTTTTATCACCTGTTCAAAAAAGAAGAAGTTGGAAATTAGTTGATGTTACTAAAGGTTTTGGGCTTCCTTCATATGATGTTGCAGATGATCCATTTACCATAATAAATAAAATTAAAGAATTAGAGAATAATTTACCGGCATTGATAAATGTCCGGACTAACAGGGATTTCTGGCATGTTGGTGTTGGAGTTGATGGACCTCCTGAATGGAACAGATATGAAATAGTAAAAAAACAATTAAGAGATATCGGGTTGGAATCAGAAGTAATCAAAATTGAAACTGATATTGAATCAGAGATGAGGGGTTTATGGAAAAATTATCTTTAAGACAAACGATATTGGAAATTCTTGATAAACATTTAAATCAAGATAATGGAATTCTGCTTGGCGAATGCGTAAGTGACCCCGGAGGGGTTGAAGGTACTATTCCGGTCAGTAAAAACGTAATAGATACGCCTATGAGTGAAGTCGCAGGTCCTGATTTTGCCGTTGGTTGTGCAATTGTTGGAAGAAGACCTGTTTATGTTGTACGTTTTCAAGATTTTATGTTGATGGGGCAAAGTCCTTTTATTGCATGGGCAGCTCCATATAAAGAAATGACAGGAATTCCGTGTCCTGTTTTTATTCGTGGAATGGCATGTGATTACTTTAATGTTACGCATTCTAATCTGTTACATAGCACATTTATGCACTTTCCGGGTATTAATGTATACGCTCCAATGACTCCTGGTGAATACCGTGAAGCATGGAAATTATTCATGTCTGACGATAAGCCAATGTATGTAAGTGAGTATCGCGATGCATTAGATGCAACAGATGAAATGACAGATGAAATACACGACGATGCTGTTTTAAATGTATTTGCGATATCAAAGGCAAGGCAAAATTCTGTAATTGCAAAATCCATATTGGAAAAAGAAGGAATTAAAATAAATCTTTTTCATATTGCTAAATTGAAACCTTTAGAAATTAATAAATATAAACCATATTTAGAAAAATGTCAAAAAGGTTTAGTAATTGATGCTGGTCGTACAATATGCGGTGCTCCTGAACATATTGCACATGAGCTTATGGATTTAGTGCCAAGTTGCCGAGTTTTTGCTTATGGAACGGCTGATAAATTTAAGTCATGCAATCCAAATTACTATAATGAGGTGCCTAATGCCGAATTAATAGTAAAAAAAATCAAGGATGTATTAAAGAAGGAGATTTTATGAAAAATGCAATTATTTACGGAACCGCCAGAATGGGAAGGCAAATTTACGAAGATATTCAAATTCAAAATTCAGAAAATGGGGGGATAAATGTTATAGCATTTACAGACTTCTATTCGGAAAATTATGGTAACGAATTATTTGGAAAGAAAATAATTCCTTTACATGATTTAAATAATCATAATTATGATGTAATTATTCCTGCCAGTATAACACATCATGAAATAATTAGAGATGAACTTGTTTCTTTATATAAAATTGATCCGCAAAAAATAGATATTAATTATTCAAGAAATATAAAAATCTATTCGGACAGAGCCAGAGAAACATTTATTAGATATCATGCAAAAATGATATATGAAAAAAAAATTGAGGGTAGTGTAGCAGAAGGTGGTGTGCATAAAGGATTATTTGCCGCAAAAATAAACTATTGGTATCCTGACAGAAAATTTTACTTATTTGATACTTTTGAAGGTTTTGATGAAAGAGATGTAATAGAAGAAAGAGAAAGCGGAGGTTATAAACATGAGCCTGGTTTTCTTGGTGATACTTCAGTGGATTTAGTATTAAGCAGACTGCCTAATAAAGGAAATGTAATTGTAAAAAAAGGTTATTTTCCTGATACAACTGAAGGTGTAGAAGATAATTTTGTTTTTGTAAATTTAGATTTTGATTTATATAATCCTATGCTTGCTGGTTTAGAATATTTTTATCCAAGGATGAAAAAAGGAGGTATTATTTTATTGCATGATTATTTCTCTGATTTTTATGTTGGCGCACCTAAAGCAGTTGACGAATTCTGTGAGAAATATAATGTATCGGGAATGCCAATTGGAGATTTATTCAGTATTGCAATTGTTAAATAAGGAGATGCAATATTGAAACCTATTATTGAAGATACAGATTTAAATGGTGTTAAACTAATTATCACAGATCGCTTTGAAGATTATCGTGGGGAACTTGGCGGTATTTATGATGAAAAGCAATATTTTGATGTTGGATTAACTGCTAAATTTGTATATGATATGGTTTCTATGTCTTATAAAAATGTTTTACGCGGTATGCATGGCGATAAAGAAACAACAAAGTTAGTTCAATGTTTATTTGGTACTGTATATTCTGTAGTTGTAAATTGTGATGAAGCATCGCCGGATTTCGGTAAATGGCAAAGTTTTATATTATCGGATAAAAATCATAATCAACTTTACATACCGCCTTTATACGGAAATGGATATTGTGTATTAAGCGAATCGTCAATCTTTGCTTATAAAATGACTAAATCACACTCGGATAACCAATTTACATACGCATGGAATGATCCTAGATTTAATATTAAATGGCCGACAGAAAAACCAATTTTATCAACAAGAGATGATATAGGAGCGAATAGGTGAAATATGAGTTAGCATCCAGCAGTTGGAATAAAAAAGAGCTTAAAGCCATTCAAAAGGTATTAAAAACAAATAGAACAACAATGGGTGAATTTGTTGAAAAATATGAACATGAATTTGCACAATTTGTTGGCTCAAATCATTGTGTTATGACTAATTCTGGTTCCAGTGCCAACCTTCTTGCAACAGCTGCTCTTTTTTATAAAAAGAATTCTCCGCTTAAACAGGGTGATGAGGTAATAGTTCCTGCTGTTTCATGGCCAACAACATATTATCCTCTATACCAATATGGATTAAAATTAAAATTTGTAGACATTGATTTACATACGCTTAATTATGATTTGGATCAATTATCACAGGCTATTTCTGATAATACTAAAATGATTGTAGCAGTTAATCTTTTAGGAAATCCAAATGATTTTAATTCTATTTTTGAACTTATAAAAAATAAAAATATCATTATCTTAGAAGATAACTGCGAATCGCTTGGAGCTGTTTTTCATAACAAACAATGCGGAACATTTGGAATATTAGGTACATATTCCAGTTTCTTTTCTCACCATATTTCTACAATGGAAGGAGGTATGGTAGTAACTGATGATGAAGAGTTATATCAGATACTTTTATGTTTAAGAGCTCATGGATGGACAAGAAATTTACCTAAGAATAATCTAATAACAACTCCTAAAAGTGATAATAATTTTGAAGAATCATGGCGTTTTGTTTTGCCGGGTTTTAATTTTCGTCCAATAGAGATGATGGGAGCAATTGGTACAGAACAATTAAAAAAACTACCGGAATTTATCAGAAAAAGGCAAGAGAACGCTTTATATTTTAATAAGGTGTTTTTAGATAATCCTTATTTTATTTTACAAAAAGAAACAGGCATATCAAGCTGGTTTGGATTTTCTCTTGTTTTAAAACAAGAATATAATAATAGACGGAACGAATTAACAAAATATCTGATAGAAAATAATATTGAAGCTCGTCCTATTGTTGCAGGTAATTTTACAAAAAATGAAGTAATTAAATATTTTAATTATGAAATATTCGGTAATATTAAAAATGCAGAATATATAGATAAAAATGGTTTTTTTGTCGGGAATCATCATTTTAAAATAAATGATAAGATTAATTATTTCTATGAAGTTAGTAATAATTATTTCGAGTCAAATGAAAATAAAGTAAAATAAATGAAAATATTAATAATAATACCTGCCTATAACGAAGCAGAAAATATTGAAAGAGTTGTTAATAATCTTATAATAAATTATCCGCAATATGATTATATTATAATTAATGATTGTTCAAAAGATAATACAGAAAATATATGTAAGGAAAATAGTTATAATTTTATTTCACTTCCTGTAAATTTAGGCATTGGCGGTGCAGTACAATGCGGTTATCGTTATGCATTAGATTACAAATATGACATAGCTATTCAATTGGATGGGGATGGACAACATGATCCTGCATATATAGATATGATTATTAAGCCAATAATAAGAAAAGAAGCGTCTATGGTTATTGGCTCAAGATTTATTGAAAATAAAGGTTTTCAATCATCTTTAATGCGCAGATTTGGCATATGGATAATAAAAGTAGTTATAAGAATATGCTGCGGTGCAAAAGTGACAGATACAACAAGTGGCTTTAGAGCAACTAGTAAGGAATTAATTAAACTTTTTTCAGGTGAATATGCACATGATTACCCTGAACCTGAAGCAATTGTTTATGCTGTTTTAAATGGTTATAATGTATTTGAAGTACCTGTAATAATGAATGAAAGAAAAGGCGGGATTTCTTCTATTAATACGCTACGTTCTGTTTATTATATGTTTAAAGTGCCATTAGCTTTGTTTATTTATAGGTTAGGTATTAAAAAGAAGAAAAAGGAGAAGTAAATTGAATAAAAATTTACAAATATTTTTAATCATTTGTCTCGTATTTTTTTTAATTACTATATTTAGTTTTATTGTAAAGAAAAGAATAGATTTAAAGTATTCTTTAGTTTGGCTTCTTGCTGATATTGTTATGTTAGTTGTTACAATTTTTCCACAAATTGTTGATATTATAGGAGCATTTATAGGTATAGCGTCTCCCGTCAATACAATTTTTCTGTTTGGTGGAATGTTTATTATACTAATCATATTAACACTTACATTTATTGTTTCTCATATGAATAACCGTATTTACAAAATGGTACAATCTATTGCTTTACTTGAAAAAAGAATTAGAGAATTGGAAAATAAAGAAGTTTTAATCATTAAAACTAAAAAGAAATTTTCAATATAAAATGCAATCTAAAAATATAACAAATTTGACTTATGAACAATATTTTACTTTATTATCCAGAATAGAGATATTAGAAGAGGAAAATAACTTACTTACACATGAAAGAGATTTATTAAAA